>VAOX01044625.1_pt1 | contig 16087 bp, 29 predicted proteins | sample 3393891 | NCBI WGS metagenome assembly VAOX01 (sample SAMN08290429, study PRJNA428436) | hydrothermal vent metagenome | isolation source: Deep-sea hydrothermal vent chimney | place: Indian Ocean: Southwest Indian Ridge | depth 2822 m m | reverse complement strand
GGTATACTAAGTGTAGGTAGCAAAGAGCCACATTGGCACGTCTTGTGCATGTCTTCTGTAACCGCTTGACAATTATTGGTTTTTATTATAAAGGGGGGATGGTTTGTGGTGTGGTTAAGAGAAGGAACATACTAGGTGATACTTATGTATATATGTTTTTCCGTGTTCTTTGTTCAGATATTCTACAGCCCTTAATGCCTCCATATAGGAGTCATAATAAGTAGCTTTAGAATCGTCAACATTAAATTTATCTTTACCGTATTCTGCGCCACAATAATACATTAAACCGGTATCCATATATACCGCTAGGCAATATTTATAACTTACTGTTCCTTTTTTGTTCAAGGTCATAGTAGTTATTAAATTCCGGTCCGTTTACCACGCTAAGAATATGCGACCACATAGGGCAAAGCATTCCGTCATGGTAGTCTTTATAGGTATTCAATTTTATCGGTTCAAAGCATCCGCGTTCATGACATACGACATATAAATCATTAGTGGTCATGGTTATGTTTCAGCATCATTTCAATTGCAGTTTCCAGTTTTGTTATTCTATGTTCGATACGAATTGACACGGCAAACATAGTTCCAACGTTTGCAATTAACGAAGATACTAGAACAACATCGAATAATGTCATGGTTTATCTTTCCGATTCAGATAGAACAAAGTCCTATCACCAAAAAGATAGAAACCAATAACGGATGCCATATTATTAATCGAAGTCAAGTCCATAACCGGATTATGTGACACGTGAGCATACACCCAAGCTCCCAATATGCAGGCGGCTATAGCTGGACGAAGCAGTTGTTTTACGGCTCCTACCCACATATACGTGGGTTCGCTACCGCCGGCTTCATTAATAGCTTTAAACATGGACATTTTAGCATCCATTAACTTGATATAGTCGCCGACATCCGCCACGGGTGGTGGACCGCCATCCTTCGTGCCGAAGAAGTGGTTTACCAGAGTCTTACCGGTGTGCATAACGAACGGGATGAATGCAGACAGTATCGTTATTGGATCCATGTTCTAGCCTCCATAGCCCGGCGCGTAGTTAGGTCAGATGATACAACCTCGACGCCGTTTTCTCGTACATGGTTCCAACGTTTCAACTGTGCGGGTACACCGGTATAATTTCCGGCATTAAGTATGCGTAATAGGGTAGAGGAGTCGAACGCGCCGGCACCGACATTGAAAATAAATGACACTAAAGCGTTGAATTGATACTGATTAAGTTTAACTTTTACATGAGTATTGATGGCATTTTCAGCAATGCCGACATCATGATTCAATAAATTTAGACCTTGTTGTTCCGTGATTCTTGAGTAACTTTGACCGGGTAAAATAACATGGCCATAACCGATTGTAAGAACGCCGCCGGCGTCCTTATATGGCACGGGTGAGAAAGACTCTTGGGATGCAATAAATTGCAAACCGCTTTCAGATATTTTCTTAGTCATAATAAAAAAACCTATAAGTCCTAATGCACCAAGAAATAGATATTTATTCATTGCCTAGAATCGAATAGGTGAATGTATCTAGCGTGTCAACGTTCGACGAATCACGTATTCTAAGCGTTAAACCGCCATTATTGTAAAACGGTAAAATGGTATTGACACTTGAAAGACTTAAAAACTTATTCGTTATCGTACTAGCTACGACGTCACCTAAATATACAGTTAGGATACTTGCGCTGTTCGCATAAACTTGTATAGCCAATACACGGGTACCAACGGTAGCCGTTGCCGTGTAAACAAGTTCAATAAAATTAATCCTTGCATTAATAGGTACGTCAGACACAAACACGCTATTTGTTGCTACAGCAACGGGACCAATACCGAAAGTCTTTTTAAAATTTGTTGAAATACTCATAATCACATAACCATGTTTGCAGTTGCTGAATAAGTTATCGAATCGCTCGTAGAAGGTGTGATAACTAATTGAGACGAATAAGGCAAAATATCAGATACAGCACCTGATACAATTTCAGTTATTCCGGGATATATTTTTAGTACATAGGTACCAACAGCGGTTATTGTTGGTCCTATGAGTATGTCATACAGGATACCGGAAGCGTCAATACCTTGTATCATTGGGACAAGTGATCCAAGTGTCATAGTGGTCACTGAAATAATAAAGTGGCCACCTTTGAAATTAGAATTTGTTATTGCCATTGTATTGGCAGCGGTATATATACCGGACGCTAACAATATCGTTGAATAGTTCCTTTTTTGCTCAATCAATCCGCCTACATTATCGGATAGAAAATTGCTTACTTGAAGATTACCATTATTTGTATTAAAAAGTTCATAATTTTGCGTAACGGAATTATAACCACTTACAAGAACTTTAAGTAAACCGGAAGTTGCCAACACTTCTATATATGCCGCTTCACCAGTTAGAGGCGGGGCAGTATTTTTGCATGCCAATATAGAATAGTTATTTTTATTTATTAAATTATTCATACAATAATCCGTTTCGTTCCGATTTCAAAATTAGCAGGTAAACCATCTGATAAAATAAAATTGCCACCGATTGCCAAATCATATCCATAAGTTACACTGGAATCGTAAGCACCGAAATCAATCTTTATACCGAAAGAACCTCCCGATTCGATTATTTTGTGTACGTCAATCGCACCGTTAGGAGCTAAATTCATGTTAGAATAAAAAGGGTCCGGCGTATCTCCATTTAATAAGGTAAATGAAATATTTGGTAACGGAAGCCAACTTATCGCGCTATAAGTGGATAGTGATCCTGATACTGAAAATGAATTAATAACTGCAATGTAGCCTTGCGGTACGTTGAAATGTATAAAAGACGGGCTAGTTGTACCAATTACATATACACTCTGAAAAAGAAAATCTCTATCATTAATTGGCCGTGTCGAATACACGCTCGTAACTTGGCGTTCCGGCGGGGCGGTTGCAGTGCTAATACCACCACTTTCGGAAAACGGAATTGTCTGCAACGGCTCCGGGTAAACAAATCCCTTCGGTTCAACTTCCCGATTCTGAAATTCAGTATCTGAAAATTTATATTCGTCACTCATGATTAATGAAAAACCTTAGCACCAATAAACGATAATTTCAGATTGTAAACAGTCGCCGAGCTGAAATTATTCACACTCAAACTGATACTTGAGCGCGCCTTGAATAAACGAGGGACTGGCAAAATGAAAGGAATTTCACCCGTTCCGAAAATATTTGTAATTGGAACACCGAGGCTGGAAAGGATACGACCAGAACCGGTATCTGTGATAAGAATTGAGCACAACGGAATAACGCGGGAACCATCCGTTTGCGTGACGTTAGAAATGTCAGCCATATAAGTTAGTTTATGCAGAATAAAGTCAGAATCTGCCTCGATCGCAAACGACTGTACCACGGTATTGCCAGCACCAATTGCAACGAAGTCATTCTGATACGTGTAAAAGTCCCGGTTAGTATTCCGATTCGTGCCAACAACGGGCGCATGCGCGGGTAAAGATGTGGGCATTATCAATTCCTCATTGAAGGCCGTCCTTGGCCATGAAATATCTTACTGGCTGAGACGATACAACCAACCGCCAAGCCGCACACCGATACGGCCATCCGTACCGGAAGGAAGTATAACCGGAACAGGCCAGTGCATGGACACATTGAAGTTCTGATTTGCGATCAACTTGATAGGGGCAATTTCATATACCTGTCCCGCCGCCGTCGCATAATCAATTGAACTAACCTGAGTTGGACCGGCTACAGTAGCTGCCAGAGAAGTATCAGATAGTGCCGCAGTGCCAGCCAAACGAAACTCGGGAGGGAACACACCCAAAGGAGCATCACGCACATAGTCTTTTGACCCGATATAAAACTTGAGATAACCGGATTTGTAGACCGCTTCTACATCGTTCCAGATGCCGCCCGGTACAGAATTTTGAATGTCACTAACAGGACCACCCGGCTGAAATACAACTTGAATGTCCGTGGCAATAAACATCTGACCAGCCGGAACAGAACCGGCCGCTGACATATTAGTATCCGCCAGCGTTTTGCCTCCACTCGCACCCGGAACCGAGGTGACACCCTGTCCCTCAGGCTGTGCAAACAGAGTTAGACTGGACATACCAACACTAGGATACGCCGCGTAATCATACAGCGGTGCCCAAATAACTTCTTTCAAGCCCTTGCGGTTGACGTCGAATTTTGACAGCAACGACGGGTCGGGCGGTTGGCGAAAATTTCTCATGATAAAATACCTCGTTGTAAATGTAAGGTTATGTTAAATATGTGATAACTATCACATATCATATTCTGCGCCGGTATATTCGCCAACGCCCGGAGTTACAGCCGCTTCAATGCCGGCGTCCTGATATTCGCCCACGCCATCTTGCGTGATGGCCGGGGAATAATACCCCATTGCATCGGTCAGGCCGTAATCATCACCAACACCGCCAAGGGCAAAGTTAGGCAGGAAGTGACCGATAGCATCCTTGGCCGCGCTATGCAGCGTAACAGTCAAAGCACCACGAGCAAGTTCGTTAGCGGTGGATTTCTTGATCACTTTGCCCGCGAGCATCCCGATCAGGATAGCGCCCACGCCTTTTGCAGCAAGGTGGCCGGCACCGGTTTTAAGCATGGAGGGCAGGGGAAGAAAATGAAATGCCAAATCAAGTCCAATCGCGCCGGCGCTGCCAATAGCGGATGGCATTACCATGTCATCAATCAGACCTTTAGCTCTAATCGGATTACGGCGGCGCCTAATACGACTAGCACGTTCAATGCGTCGAGGTGCCCGACGTTTTACGCTCCGCTTCTTGGACCGGTTAAACGCGACAAGTTCACGGGTAGCGCGACGCTGTGCGGGGCTACGAGTTTTACGGCTACGCCGCCGGGGGTTCGCCAACATTAAAGTACTCATATATTATCCTCTTAGCGGTCTACAATACCGCGTTCGGTAAAATTATACCCGCCACCGAGGATAATCAATTGTTGCCCGTCATAACTCGAAACCAATAATGGCCGGGCACTTTTCTTAAATTTGTGAATGTATTTTTCTGTTTTGCCGTCCCTTACGGTGGTATACATAATACCATCACAACTACCTATCTTCAGACCTACAGAATAATCCGGTATTTCATATTTGTCAAACCATTGGGCATCGTGCCCCGTGAAACTTTTGAATAGCTCGGTCGCTTCCTTCATTGCCTGATACTCACTAACAGGCACCGGGTTATTTAATCTTTTTTTTTAAGTGAAGATACGTGAAAAGTTTTATGTGTAATTTTCTCAATTTCTTTTTTTACCGTTTCGGCAATAGTCATTGTATGAAATATAGTTGCACATATTTCTTTCGTATCTGCAACAGTGCCGTGTACATAATAGACACGTTCGCTGTAATCATCTGAGTAGATAATATATCCCGTACTTGGATTAGGAAAATATCCTTTCACTTCCGGTTTTTCACGACGTTTTACCAGACGTTTGTCGGGTGCCTTACGTGTTATCTGTGAATTTCTGTGAATATTAGAAGCAACTCTACCTGTGGCAGATGCAATCATACGCTTAGCTTCTTTAATTTTACGCATTGTTGCCGGATGCAGGTTTTTGCCGGCGCGATTCATGTAAAAAGTTATGCGTTTGTCCGCTTTCTTTTTGCCTTCGCGCAAAAGTGTATCAGCAATTTCTTTCGCTGGTTTTGTGAACAACCCTTTGGGTGTAGTGAATGCCATTATTTATTGTCCATTAATTTGGGTATGAAATAAATTGCCGCTATTCCGATGATAGCTGGAATAATGAAGCCTTTAGCACCACTAAATATACCGGGGGTATTTGATATTTTAGCCACAATATCGGCGGCTCTGGACGGAGGAATTCCTTTTTTCTCTAGCGCTTGAGCGGCCGATAATTTCTTGTTCAACGTATAAGCATCCTCCATCCATTTGGACATGAATGCGGCCCCGGCGACCATTATAGCAATAGGTAAAATAAAACCGGATAATTCACCAAGTCCTAGATTGCCTTTTAACCACTGGATTGCATCATCAATCTTTCGGCCTATTTCCACGATAGTTATTTTGATTCCGCTTGCCCTAGACATTAACGCTTTATATTGAGCGTCAAGCGCCGGGAACTTAGCATAGGCATTACTATTATTTCCAAGAGTCGCGTAAACATGCTGAAACGACTGTGCTTTAGCGTGAAATTGAGCAACTTGTGATTGCATATTGGCAGGAATTACCGGCATATTAGCGCTTCCGCATAAACATAACGGCACCGATAATGCCAGCGCCAATAATCAAGGGCATTTTAAGGTTGCCAAGACCAGTAGAAATAGATCGCCCGGCTTGCGTTGTTAGAGTACGCATATTAGCAGGGCTGATACTTGCTTGTACTTTTACAGTCGGTGCCAATTGTGAAGTTTGCAGCGGGGGAAGCCCCTGTTTAGCACGTGCAACTTGCACATCAAGTATTTGTTTCTGCGCCCGGGTTTGCAGATAAACCGGGGCTAACTGTTTGATATCATTTAGCGTGGAATTAAATACCGAAGCGATATCAGAACCAAAACCATGCAGATGCGACTTTGATTCAATTTTGTTGTATAGCTTCGGACTAAAGGATTTAAGCCATGCTAGGAATTCTGTTTGAGTATCTCCGGCACTGTAGACACCGAGTTCGGTTGCTGATAGACCTAGATCATTAATATTCATTTTTTCTGTCCAATTAATATAGTTAGTAGGCCTAAACCAGCCGCTATGACTCCACCTGATAGCACAGATTTAACCGGTTGTACAGTGTTATCTTTGACGATAGTAACACGTGGCGTTGCTAATGTATGTAGTGCCGGGCCGTTATATCGTGAACTAGCTACTTGTGGCTTGCGAGTGGCAGTGAATAACTTGGCTTTTAAGACGGCTGTTTTTTGCTGTGTTAACAATGCTGACTGTTTTTGCTGTGCTAACAAAGCCGCCTGTTTCTTTGATACAATAGTTGCATTAATTTTATTTTGCTGTGTCTGTAAACTTGACGCGGATTTAGTAGTTGCCCCGGTCTTAGACAATTCTGTGAGCGCATGAACCAAGTAATCAGCAGAATTAGCTACAGCATTTACCGAATTTTGAAAAGCTCCTGCTGAAGTTATTCCGGTGCCACTCGTTAGCTGTCTAATATTATTCGCTATTTGTGACACGTCAATAAACGCATTGCCAGACCACACACCTTTGGCCAATGTGGGTCTTACAGCATTATAACCCGCCGGTTTAACCATTAATTGGGACATTGTATAATTTGAGATGGCCATTTTCCTTCCTTATAACGCGCTAATGATAGCCGCGCCTTTTATTGCCGGTTCTACATAATTTAATATTTTCATAAAGCCGGGGCTTTGCTTTTTAACATATTTAACCCCTAGCGCATGATTAAAATGTCCTTGCATTATTTGTCCGCTAAAATTGACCGGGTTATAAGGATTTGAATGCCCACCACGACTGATCACTTCATTGGCAGCATTAGCGGCGGCAGCTCTTGCTTGGCTTTGTGTACTGTATGCGCTACGAAGTGCCGCAGCAATTTCTTGAGGATTACCGAGTGGCATATTTAATACACCGGAAACCTGATTCCTAAGGCTGGAAATAATACTCTGATATCTGGCATAACGGGCTTGTGTCTGTGCAGCAACGGCTGCGTTGCGCCGGGCCTGTTCTTGGCGTCGCTGTATGACCACATTTTGTGCGGCCAGTCTATTAGCTAATTGTGATTGATATACATTTTGTGCTGCAAGTGATACTTTCATGGCATTTATAGCACTTTGTTGCTCCTGTGAATCTACTGATTGTGGTGTGTTCGGAGCGCTATAGCGTATAGGTGTACCAGTGGCATTAACCGGTTCACCAAACATGTTTGTATATCCTAATTGCATAATATTACCGCCGCATCTCTGTCAACACTAAACCGGCTAAACCCAAGCCGCCATATATAAGTAATCTTTTATTTCCATAACTAATTATGGATGCCTTATTTGTTGCCGCTAATTGATTTGTTACAATTCGTTGCGCAGGCGCGCTTGACATAACTATACCACGGTTAGCCAATAAATGAGTAGCAACCGGAGCGGCTGCAACAGGATACGCATTGCCAGTGACAGGATAGCCCGGATTGTTTCGTATAGTGTTATATGCCTGTCTTTGAATCGGTGTTGCAGTTCCGCTAGGTCCATATATATGCTGTATTAATTTTGACCTTATGACCTGCTTAGCAACATCGCTTACAACCGATTCTCCAGTTTTAAGCGCGGTCGTAGCTACACTTTTTATGTCTGTCATTACCGGCGATTTGACAACCGAGGGTGGAATTGAATTATCAAATTTCACACGCTGTACTGTTTGGATGCCGGACGGTGCAGTTGTAACGCCACCGCTTGTAGCACCGCGAAACCCCATGGTTTTTAGTGCCCACTCCCCGGCACTCATTGATTCTTTTGCAATCCACCCGCCTGCTTCCATCACGTATGGGGCGCCGAAATAAATGGCCACCGCGCCAAGCGCGTAAGGTGCAACCTGTTTTATTGCTTTGCCTAGGTGGTAGACCGTGTTTTTTACGATGCGCCCCGCTTCGTGAAATACGTGCTCGACACCGTGTTTCAGGCTTGACCAGATATCACCCAACTGATTATCGTGATACCGGTTATAGATATCAAGTAAAGCGCTGTGAAATTCTTCACTTGTCATAGTTGCACTATCACCCCAGGCAAGCCCTTGTAATACAGATAATTCACACAACCCCGACAATTGATTTCCAGATAAACGCACATGAGATGCAGCGGTATCATTTATAGTGGTAATTAATGATGCGCGAACTAATGGCTCCAAAGATGCGTATAAATTAAACATATATAATTACCCGCGATGATACTTTAGGTATTTTATGACCTAGTTGCCATTTCTCAGTTGTTTCAACCGGTATCCAATTATTTGAAATTTTAGTTTCTGCAAACACGTGTATATATTTCTGGCCGTGCAACGCGATAGCAACGAATCGCGTGGGGTGACCTAGCATCTCTAGCAACACGGCAACCAAAATTGCATGATCATCACAGTCACCTTGGCGAGTATCTAGCGTGACCTCCGGAATAGCTAGGGTCTCCATGCCCCTGATATCCCGGGTATAACGTATATTGTTCCTCACCCAATCACGGATTGCCAGTACCTCACCACGCCAATTTTTACCGGCAACGCCGGCTACGATATCTTGAGATAGCCGGCGCAACGAATAGTTTTTCTTGGCTCTCTTTATTATCCTAACCATTAATTTCAGAGTTGCCACAGTGCCGGCACGGCCACTGGGCAATTCCGCCAGAAATACGTTATTCGTTTTGTGTGGTGTCTGGTATTGCATCGCTGTCCACTAATTCCAGTTTTCCACTGGTATCTATATCAGTTTGCACGTCATCTTGCAACCATATTTTATCAAACTCATCTTGCGACATTTTAGCGGTTCTTACTTTTATCACGTCGCCCAATTCCCGAAACCATTCTTTATTTCCGGCAATCGGAGGATAAATCTTCACCAATTTATCTATAGAATCCGGTGACATAATAAATTCGGACAATTGTTCCTTATCCGGTATTGCATTAATTACCATGCCTGCATAATCGGCCGGGTCATTATTGTCATTCGATGCAATTTTATTTAACATCATTAATTGTGCCTTCATTTCATTATTTCCTTTTTCTGCCTGTTTTGTGTTGGCATTAATTTGTTCGTTTATTTGACGAGACGCTTCTCGTTTTGTTTGCTGTTCCTGTTTGGCCGCGTCGGCCAGCGTAGGACCAAACTGGTCAATTAATTTCATCAGGACACCGCTCTCGTTCGCTTCTCCATTATCAGCAGAATTTGCACCCATTAAATCCTTCATTGATGCTTGCATTACAATAAATTTCTGCATCATTTCCATCATATCAGGCGCTTGCTGTATTACTGGAACATTTTGCACGAATAAATCTTTTGCAATTCCTAGAACTGAAATGATATCAAGTTCCGGTTTTTTATTCTCAAGACGTGAAATTATTGTTTCCGTATTTTTTCTCTGTTCATCCAACAAACGCTCAATTATTCCGCCTAATTGCGCAGTATCACTAGCTGATTTGTTGGTGGTTAGCGGCACCGCGATTGATATAGCACGGTTTGCTAAAATACGGCCATTTTGATGTACCCTAACACGATAATTGCCGCCGCCGTATTCGTCGCGTATTTTTTCAAGCAATGGCCCTAGCCGATAGTCTTGGGGTTCGATAGCAAACAGAAATTCTAATTTTTCTTTTCCGGTCCCGGGCTGTTTATAGATATTAACGGTGGTTTCTGAATCACCACCGAGTTCTGAAATTAAATTATTAAGCGCGATTTCAGACTCATCCATATCATCGGATATATTTTCGCGAATATCGGATGATTCTAATTCGATTGGCTCTGCCATCGTCTTTGTCTCCAGTTATGTTGCATTAAAAAGCCCTACCTAGCACTTGAGGGCACTAGATAGGGCTTGAGTGTAACTTTATTCAGGCTTAAAGCAACTTCTTTTTGCTCTTGGGTGCGGGCAATTTTGCGTGATACGTTTTCACCACCTCCCGCAACATAGCCAATTGGCTACTCGGTTTCGCCTCGGTCAACGGCTCTCCGATATACTCATACCCGATAGCACTGCTATTAGGTATGATCATGACATGCACCGCGAATTCCACGGGCGACTTATTGTCGCCCAATGCATCAATGATCATGGAGTGCACCGGCTCGGGCAAAAAACAGACACTTGACGATACAAGCGCACCCGTTTCCGTGACTATTGCCTCAAAATTGCCCACAAGAGCGGTCCACGTGCCGTAGGTGGACTCACCGCTTTTAGTTTTTGTGGCGACCCCGTATATATCATACAGATCTACTGGGGCAGTTGGGACATCCATTGACGTGACACCCAAAATTGTTTTTGGGGTCATTTTCTTTACGAGTTTATTGGTCATTTTGCTTTCTCCTATTTCCGGCAACATGATTGTTGCCGGTTTGCTACTTTTTTGCTCAATAGTTTTACGTATAATTTGGCTCCTTGTCTGTCTGAAAACGAACCAATATGCGTATATTTCCATCCCGCATATTGGACAGGCTCCGTTGATGATATTGCATAATAATCATGTGGATGAATATCACTGGGGCCATATTGGCATAGATATAAATATTTCATGACTCACCTCGGCTTATAGCCTCGCCCGCTATCAACGTCCACTGGTCGCGGGTGCGTGGCAGACAGGAACAATTAATACATTCATGCGCATATTGGATAACGGCCATTATAGCGTCTTCAGAATACAGCCCGTCGCCGGTATCTAAATCTATAATCCGGGTCATACAAGGGTGGCGTATCACGTGCCGCGCTAAGTCACCAACTGTGTACAGTGTTTTGTGCTTGGTGTTAGAGATATCGGATAGGATTATTTGCATGTCGCCTCCTAAATATCAATTGGTGGAAAGTCTGAAATACAATCCTGAACGGTATCACTGATAGCATTGATAGGGGCATCAATGTCTGAAATTTCAGCACCCACAGTAATTATCGCGCGCATTAATGTATCAGACGATATATCCGCGGTATAAAGATAACCGGACCTACGCCATATATTGTCACGATCTTCTGATGTTAACTTATACCGGCCATATACTAATATACGTTCGTCAGCGTGCTTGCGGACCCGTATATCTATTTCCAACTTTTCTAGCGCTTGAAAGTCACACTCTCTCTCCGTGCACTGAGAAAAATAACAACCGTGGGCAATAACTGGCCACTCTTTGGGCACAATCCTTATCGACACCCTATTTGTCATTAGTACGGTTAGTTTTTTCATAATATTCTCCCCTCCGCGCCGTCCGTGGCGCGATAAATTAATTAAATATCAACCGCCGGGAGCTCTGAAATACAATCCCTAACGATATCAGATACGGTGCTGATGTCAGCGCCGTCTGCAATCTCAGCGCCCACTTTCTTAATCGTTCGGATCAACTGATCCGGCGATAGTGCATCGGGATAAAGATAACCCGCTCGGTGGCACACGTCGTCGCGAGCTGCCCAATTCGTGGAAAAATCATAACAACCGTAGACTAATGTACGGCCGTCGGCATGTTGCTTTACCAAGATATTTATTTCCAGCTTTTCATTTGCCTGAAAGTCAAATTGACCACCAAACGAATAATGATGCCCATGAGCAATGACCGGCCAATCCTCTTGGATGATCTTTACCGGTGCGGAATCGGTCAAAACAATTGTTCTGTATTTCATGATATTTCTCCTATTGGCGCCTTCAGTGGCGATGTGATAAACAAATCAAAGATGCACAGTTTGGGGCCACACATCGTTATCGACGCCAAATTCTGGATCGCCGATAATATCCCTCATAGCCTCCAAACAACCGAGCGCCTCGGCGGCACTGGATAGAGTCATTGTGGTGTGCAATTCCGGGGAGTTAGCGCCGGCAATGCGGATCATGTCATCGGGCTCTATTACGCCGCCGTCGTCGGACGCGCTATAAAGTGCCTGTGCGGTGTCGTATCGGGAGGCAATATCTTTATCGATATCAATACCTGCCTCAATGCCGACACGATATTCATCCTCCTCATACTCGTCTTGTGCACGATCGCGACCTTCTGCGATTGCCGCCCACGCGACATCGTTCCATTGCCCCGAGCCGTGCGGGACAGGGCAATCGGCACACAGATAGGTATATTGGATCACATAGCGTACATCCGTATCAGTGCACCAATCGTCGTTGCCGGACGATACCGATCCAATGTCCCAACCACCGTATGGAGGGTGCGCGGCGTGGCGGGCGATACTGGCCAGACCGTGACATATATGATTGTCACCGCCGGCAATGTTGCAGAATTCTGCTGTAATCATGATGTTTACTCCTCAATTACTGATAACGCGGTATGAGGTATTACGTACGATACCCCAGAAACCTTATAGTAGGGGAACGCGGGGCCGACGATCGAATTATTACGCCATTCGATCCGTGCGGTAAATTTGGTTGGGACACCACAGATTCGCATATGGATCCACACTGATTGGCCTATAGTGAAATCCATGATTCAATCCTCGTCGATTGACAGACCTAAATTTTCCGCGTCTTTTCGTGACAGTACAATTCCCCCGGAGTGTTCATACGCGCAGGAAAATTGTGAATCAATTGGATATACGTCTGTGATATTTTCCAGGCAGGTTTCCCGCTCGCCTGAATTGGCGAATATGTCTATATTATGATCACGGCGTGTCCGCCCAAAATGTGTAACCCCGTAACCCACAATAGTGCAGATTGCCATCCCTCGACTGCGCGATACAATTGACGCGATCGTAGTGGTCCACCACGTGCCAGATCGGGTGGTAATCGTTATCTGATCGCCTACACGGCACGGGCCAGCTACTGTTGCGCCCCATGTGCCAGATTCGAGTTTGGTTGGTTTTGCCGAAAAGGTCATGATGTTTTACTCCTATATATAACGTGTGATTGAGGGTAATATTAGCACGTTTTTTAAAAAAGTCAATAAAAACTGAGAAAAAAAGATGATAAAACATTCATTATCAAGTCATCTTTATTTTCCTTGACAAGAAATTAACCCCTGAGGATAGGGAGAATGTTGGAGCATTATTGTGCCACTCTATAGTTTTGTTTTTAATAACTAGATTTATAATTTCATTAACTTTTAATCTGCTACCCTTGGATGCTTTTTTAACCGTGCCGTCCGAAAGTACGAACGCGTATAGTTTCTTACCCCCTATATAATATTCTGAGACCGTGCCCTCGTTTTTCCAATCCCCTAACTCGGCACCTATATTTCCAGTAAAAGTACGACATACAATGGAATCCGTATCACAATAAATAACGTCGGTTGCAGCATTTATATGCCGCCATAAGTACGCTCTTACATATCCGGTTATACTGGCAGCTACTGCAACATTAAGTAATTTGTCTTCGTCCGGCGCTGGGGTGGAATATATATCAGCGTTATATTCTCGCCATGCTGATTCGATAGCGTATTGTTTACCGTTACGAGGTGGTATCTCCCCGTAATTAGTTAAGATAAAGTCTTTATAATTCATACTATTAACTGCGAATTTTCCGTAAGCATTATTCAATAATAATTTTACGAATAATTCAGTTATTTTATCCCCGTCCTTTTTCGCTTTCTTTTTTTCAGGGTAGAATTTATTAACAAATTCTCCGAACGCTATAGTGTGACGAAAGACGATAACAGAATCCACGCTAACTATATCTAGAGTTCCGGTGTCGATTCCTGCTGTTATTTCCCAATTAGTAGCATTATATTTTCTAATTTCTACGTCGCATGGAAAAGTTATTGCTTTGGTTTTTGAGTCTCTATATGGTAGACAACCATAAGAGATAGCGTAAACGGACGCAAAATAATTTCCGGTGGCTGGTATGGTATCCGTAACATCATAATAGGGACGAAACGGATCGGGATGCTCAGCAAGCATGGCATAAGGGTAAGCCGAATTAATATCATATATAATATGATTAGAGTTAGGATTGAAACCTTTATCGAACGCTTCGCATCGCCCGCCATAGTAATATTTCCTAAACAATTCATCGGTAGATAAATTTAACCGTTCTATTTTTTTGTTTTCACAACTATTTAATAGTTGTTCTATTGCTGCTCCACCAATAGTTAGTTTTAGGCCGAAACGGTCAATGAATGTAGATACTAATTCGTGCAGATATAAACAGTCGGTATAGAGATATTCCAATATTTCTGTTTTGTTTTCTTCTCTATTATTCCATGTCATTTTGATGTAATCAATTTCATCTTTTTTGTATGCACTTAATGGAATAGGTAGAAGAGAATATGAATCACGAAAAGTAACTTTACCAAATTTTGCTTGAGTAATACGACCATTAATAATTAATAACTTTTTTCTGTCTAAGTATTCAAGCAGGAAAAAAAAGTCAAACTTTCCGCCGTTATGTGCATAAATCAAGTAATCTTTGTCACTCAGATACTCCATCAATTGCCACGTACAATCGTCTCCCCAGAAATATATGTATTTATCCTCGGTATATAACCCCCAAACAAATGGCTCCGGTATGGTATGTCCATCAAATGGGTCGGTTTCAGAATCTAGCGTTGCTAGTGTCTTTTTCATGATGTGCTCCTATTAAAATTTATATGTGATAAACCATATGCCGGTAAAAGGATGTTTTGTGCCTAACAGATTATATTTTTCTTCGGCTAATTTTATTTCTTTTTTTAGGTATTTAAGTGCTTGTTTATAGCTATAGGTAGCTTTTCCGAGGTAGGAACCTAGAGCCACCATTACACCATCCGGTTTCATTTTTTTCACTAAATCATATGCCCAATCAGAAAATAATCTATTAGTGGATATAAAACTCCACGGGTAAAAAACTTCTTTGCGTGATGGCAGGGAAGCTATAACTTTTGTTTTTTTGCCTTTGCCTGTTATTTTAAGTTTAGGTTTTATTGTGCGTTCGTCGCCCGTGCCCATGAAGATAACTTTATTCGTAACAATGAAATCATCATCATGTAAGTTTCTTTTTTGTGATGGCGTTATCTTTTTTGTTACGCCTTTTTTTCGCTCTAGTAGTGAGAGCATGTACTTATATTTTGCCCACTGTCGAGTGATTGAACTTTTTTGTTGAGGAGTAAAATTTCTACGTTTTGATGCAAAACTAAAATTATGAACTGCGCGAAGTTCACGCATAGCTTCCGCGTAATTATTTTTTGAAGCTAAAACCCGTGGAATGTTTTTGTATCTTGCCATGTCTACCTTTTGTGCTATAGTGTCAGTGTGTGATTGACCCCTAACGTTACTCCTAGCGTCTAGGGTTGGCAAGCGTGATGTACTTGCTGCCTCAAGTGTATTAGCTCCCCGCTGGAACACTTGAGGTTGCCGGTATCAAGCGGTATTGAAGTCGCTTGATACCGGCTTTTTTCATCCCCCCTTTATAATAAAAACCAATAATTGTCAAGCGGTTACAGAAGACATGCACAAGACGTGCCAATGTGGCTCTTTGCTACCTACACTTAGTATACC
>VAOX01018378.1_pt1 | contig 16090 bp, 14 predicted proteins | sample 3393891 | NCBI WGS metagenome assembly VAOX01 (sample SAMN08290429, study PRJNA428436) | hydrothermal vent metagenome | isolation source: Deep-sea hydrothermal vent chimney | place: Indian Ocean: Southwest Indian Ridge | depth 2822 m m | reverse complement strand
GTGGGGAACGTCGATACGAAATCGATGACATAATGTTATTGAAAGTTGGCAGGCATATTAGACCCGCGAAAAATTATAAAATAATCATTGCACGTGAAGAAGGCGAGGTAAAATATTTAGAGGGTTATCGTAAACAATTTACTAGCCTCACAGCAAAAAGCCACCACGGACCAATCGCGTTAATTGATGGTAACTATCAAGAACAAGATCTAGGCTTGGTTGCCAGTATTCTTGCACGTTTTAGTCAGGGTCGTGATGCTGATAAGGTCGATGTTGAAGTGAGAGAGACTAATGGTGATTGCCAAACTTTAACTGTGTCACCGTTAAAGCCCGATGAAATACTGCCTGACTGGTATTTATAAGTCACTTTTCCTGGAACTATGAACGCATGAATGAGGAAACAATTTTGGTGGATGCCCGTAACTTGTTGTGTCCGATGCCCGTTATTCGCACTCAAGATGCTGTTCTTGTAGCATCGGTCGGTGAACGTTTACGGGTAATTTGCACAGACCCCGGGGCAAAAAATGATATTCCAGCCTGGTGTCGAATTAACGGACATAAGTTAGTGTCAATTGAAGAAGATGATTCTATTATTGCAATTACCGTAGAAGTTTGTGACGCATGAATATGTCATCGGAACACTCACACAGTCACTGCCATTCGAACGAAATCCGTTACGCTGAAATCCGTAAAGTGACTCTCGTAGGTTCAGTTATTGATGCAGTCTTGGGGGTGGGGAAAATTGTAGTGGGCATTCGTTCTTCAGATGCCCTTTTGGCTGATGGCATTCATTCATTGTCTGATCTTGCGACCGACTTTTTTGTATTATTTGCGGCTAAACATGCAAGCCGCGGTGCCGATGATTCTCATCCGTATGGACATGCTCGTTTTGAAACTGTGGCTACAGTGGCGTTGGGAGTGACACTGATACTGGTCGCGATTGGCATTGCCTGGCACGCATTTGATAGGCTTCTTGATAAAAATTATCAAACACCAGGTCAACTGGAATTGATTATTGCATTGATTTCGGTCGTCGCGAAGGAAGCCATATATCACTACACTATGCATACTGCTCGGCGTTTTAAATCGAAAATGCTCGAGGCAAATGCCTGGCATAGTCGAAGTGATGCAATATCGTCGGTCGTGGTAGTCGTAGGTATTTTAGGGACTATGGCGGGAATAGAGTATCTTGATGCAATAGCTGCTATTGGAGTAGCTTATATTATAGCCAATATTGGCTGGCGACTTAGCTGGTGTAGTGTAAAAGAATTAGTGGATGCTGGTCTTGATCAAAAAACAGTCAATAAAATTCGAGAAATTATCTTTTCTGTTAGTGGTGTTGTAAATCTCCACTATTTGCGTACCCGCACAATGGGCTCAGATGCTTTAGTAGATGTTCATATTCAAGTGGGTGAAAAATTAAGCGTTTCTGAAGGACATCAAATTAGTGAAAATGTCCGCTGGCAGTTAATCCAGGAAATGGAGGATATAACCGACGTATTAGTACATATTGATCCAGAAGATGATGCAGAATCTTCAGAAGACTGTTGTCACTTGCCTTTGCGCAATGTAGTAATGGCAGAATTGGAGAAACAATGGCACACTATCCCAGAATATAAAAACGTAAAGCGTATTACGCTGCACTATTTAGATAATGTCATTCAGGTAGAGATTTTATTGCCATTATCATTGTGTCATAGTATCGATACCGCACAGAATTTAAGAAAACGGTTTAATCAGTTAGATGGTGAGGCGCATATAAGTGAAGTGAGAGTCTATTTTGTGTAATTATTGATCTACTCTACTGCGCTTCAATAAGGTGCGTACAGAGCACTATCAGCGTGCAAAATTGGTTGGTATCTATACACTAATACTTCTAACTTACTGATAAAAAAGATAATGTTAAGTGGCATGAAACATGCTAAATTTGACCTAATAAACTAAAAGCCTTTTAAAATATTTTATTTAAAACAGAACCTTAAAGATCTATAGGAGTCTTGCAATGTCCGCCGAAGATGTAAAAAAGCTACTAAGTGAAACTAGTGCAAAGTTTGTTGATTTGCGTTTTACCGATACAATCGGTAAAGAACAACATGTAAGTTTACCAGTCAGTGAAATCAACGAAGATTTTTTTGAATTTGGTAAGATGTTTGATGGTTCCAGTATCGCAGGCTGGAAAGGGATTAATGAATCAGACATGATTCTCATGCCAGACACTAGTACTGTCATTGCTGATCCGTTCACAGACGAGCCTACATTAAATATCCGTTGCGATATTCTTGAGCCAACCACTAACGAAGGCTATGAAAGAGATCCACGTTCTTTGGCTATTCGTGCAGAAAAATATCTTGAATCAACAGGCATCGCTGATACTGCTTATTTTGGCCCAGAACCCGAGTTTTTTATTCTTGATGACGTTAAGTGGGGAAGTAACATGCAAGGATCATTTTACAAAATTGATTCTGAAGAAGCATGCTGGAATTCAGGCCGCGATTATGAAGGCGGGAATATGGGACATCGCCCTGGCGTAAAAGGCGGATATTTTCCAGTGCCACCTGTTGATGCTCTACATGATATTCGTGCAGCAATGTGTCTTACTCTTGAAGATATGGGTGTGCCAGTGGAAGTTCATCATCATGAAGTAGCCACTGCAGGACAATGTGAAATTGGTACTGTATTTAATACTATGGTACGCAAAGCAGATGAAAATCAAATTTTAAAATATGTTGTACACAATATTGCACATGTATATGGTAAAACGGCTACTTTTATGCCCAAGCCATTAGTGGGTGATAACGGTAGTGGTATGCATGTCCATCAATCATTATCAAAAGGTGGTACTAATATATTTGCGGGTAATAAGTACGGCGGTTTGTCTGACGAAGCACTTTGGTATATTGGTGGTATTTTCAAACACGCTCGTGCATTGAATGCTTTTACTAATGCGAGTACTAATAGTTACAAACGTTTAGTGCCAGGATTTGAAGCACCGGTTATGTTGGCTTATTCAGCTCGTAACCGTTCGGCTTCTGTTCGTATTCCTCACGTACCAAGTGAAAAAGCACGTCGTATTGAAATTCGTTTCCCGGATTCTTGTGGTAATCCTTATCTGACTTTTGCGGCTATGTTAATGGCCGGTCTCGACGGGATTAAAAATAAGATTAATCCAGGCGAACCTATGGATAAAGATCTTTATGAATTGCCTGCAGAGGAAGCAAAAAATATTCCGACTGTTTGTCACTCACTGGATATGGCTCTTGAATCTCTTGATACCGATAGAGAATTCTTGACTGCTGGTGATGTATTTACCAATGATGTTATCGATGCTTATATCAACTTAAAAATGGAAGAGGTTACTGCTTTGCGCATGACAACTCATCCTTTAGAGTTCGATATGTACTATAGCCATTAAAAGTAGTTTTTTTAGTGAAACCCGCCTTTATAGGCGGGTTTTTTTTGTCTTAGTTATTTTGTGAGAGTGCCGATAAAGTGGTGAACTTGATGAAAAGTAGTACCGGCCTCGTCCGGTGCTATGAATTCCCTATTTTGTTTAGGTTTAATAAGTGGGATGGCTAAAGTATATTAGTAGTTAAGCAGGATAATGGTGAAAATTTATGCGTAAATTAATTGTTTCTAGTGTCTGGTTTTTAATCAGTTTACTTATAGTAGGCAGTAACATTGCAACGGCAGAAATATATAAATGGGTTGTTAATGGGAAGGTACATTATTCTGACCACCCACAAATAGGAGCCCGTAAAGTAAAAAAGCTGACGTTACCAAAATTAAGTACTCACTCAGCGGTCAATGTTAATCCTGGACGTTTAACATTACTGCCAGAGACAACACTAAAAAAGGTCGCTGAAACCTATTCGGTTGCTATAACCTCACCAAAAGCAGAACAAAATTTTAACGGGCATGCCGGTAATGTCACATTAAGATTTAGGGTGAGTCCAAAATTAAAATCAGGGGCGGGTCATGTTATTCAGTATCGAATTGATGAACAGTCTTCTGTTGATGTGAAAGACCTGGAAGTAAACCTTAATAATGTTGATCGTGGAGCTCATAAGCTCTTTGTTAAAATTGTCGATAATCAGGGAATTGATTTAAGCTCAGAAGTTAGAGCACAATTTTATGTGCAACGTCCCTCGTCTTTAATATTACAAAATCTGAAAAACACAAACTCTGCTGCACCAAGTCTAAGTAAAGCAAAGCCAGTCAAAGGCATTACTGCTCCTCCGGCAAATCCTAAGTAATATAATCATCTAAGCGCACTATAAAGGTGCGTTTTCTCTGTATTTTTAGTATCATAGCACTAGTACTGTGCTTCGGCGCATCCTCTTAACATCTTATTTTCGCAAGACTAACATTTAAAACAGGTGCTATTTAGAGTTATCTCTTTGTTTTAAAAAGATAATTAAATAATTTATTTTAAGTGAGTACTTAAAATAAAGCTTGTAAATAACATGGATTATTTCTTGCACTAACATTAGCATGACGCCAATGAACGTAAGTCATTTATATAAAAGAATAATTGATCACATTAGTACGGCAGTTTGTCTATTAAACAAAGATTTAGAAGTGCAGTATATAAGTCCATCATGTGAAGTGTTATTTGAAATTGGACAGAATAAAGCAGTAGGTCATTCAATAACCCGCCTGTTCTATGAACCAACGGATTTGATCGACCGCCTGCAAAAAGCGAGCTACCCATTTTCAGAACGTGAAGTTGTTCTGCATATCGGAATCACGAGAACAGTGACAGTAGATTATACTGTTAACCCATTGACAGATCCGAGTTATGAATCGGGATTCTTAATTGAATTTGTTCCTGTGGACCGCAAATTAAGAATATCCAGGGAAAAAGCTTTAATTGAACAGCAAAAAACGACTGAAGAATTGTTACGTGGAATGTCGCACGAAATTAAGAATCCTCTGGGAGGAATTAGAGGAGCGGCACAATTGTTGGGTCAGGAATTAGAGCATGCACATTTGTGTGAATATACTGATGTCATTATAAAAGAGGTAGATCGGTTAACAAATCTTGTTAACAGAATGTTAGGCCCTAATACTGTATTAAAAAAACAGTGGACAAATATTCACGAAGTTCTCGAACACATACAAGCGTTATTGAAAGCCGAGCACAAGGAAATTTCTCTTCAAAGAGATTATGACCCAAGCATACCCTTAATGAATATAGATTCGGAGCAAATGATACAAGCAATCTTAAATCTTGTGCTGAATGCGGTGGAGGCAATGAGTGGTAAGGGTAAACTTTGTTTTCAAACTCGTACCGTTCGTCAATGCACTATTGGAACAGTGCGCCATAAGCTTGTGGTCGCCATTAAAGTTATAGACAACGGACCAGGTATTCCTCCAAAAATAGCCGATAAGTTGTTTTTCCCTATGATTACTGGCAGAGCAGAGGGTACGGGTCTTGGGCTATCAATTGCACAAACAATTGTCAATCATCATAGGGGCTTGATCGAATATACTAGTAAGCCTGGCAATACGGTATTTACTGTAATGGTGCCGTTGGAGTTGGATAATGAAAAATACTAATCTGGTATGGGTAGTTGATGACGATCGTTCTATTCGTTGGGTACTCGAAAAGGCATTTACTAAAGCAGGACTTAGTGTGGAATGTTTTTCTGATGGAAATGATATTTTAAAACGCCTTGGTAGCGAAAAACCTTCCATTATCTTAAGTGACATCCGAATGCCGGGTATTGATGGTATACAACTACTTGATCGTATCAGGCATTTTCATCCTGAGTTACCAGTGGTAATAATGACTGCGCATTCTGATATGGATAGTGCGCTTTCGGCTTATCAGGGAGGGGCATATGAATATTTGCCTAAACCTTTTGATATTAATGAAGCAGTGGCATTAGTGACGCGTGCTTTAAGTACGAGTGGCAAGAGCGATAGTGAGACAAACAACACAGAAGATTATCCTGAAATTATTGGTGAAGCACCAGCAATGCAAGAGGTCTTTAGGGCGATAGGTCGTTTATCAAGCTCTAATATTACTGTTCTAATTACAGGTGAATCAGGAACAGGGAAGGAGCTTGTTGCCAACGCATTACATAAACATAGTCCACGATCAAAAAATCCGTTTATTGCTCTTAATATGGCAGCAATACCGAGTGAGTTATTGGAGTCTGAATTATTTGGACATGAAAAGGGAGCCTTTACCGGAGCGACCTCTTCACGTAAAGGTCATTTCGAACTAGCCAACGGCGGTACCTTATTTTTGGACGAGATTGGCGATATGCATTCAGATTTGCAGTCTCGTTTGTTGCGGGTGTTAGCGAATGGTGAGTTTTTCAGAGTCGGAGGACATACAGCGATTAAGGTCGATGTTCGGATAATTGCAGCAACACACCAAAATCTGGAGTCGTTGGTTGAGAATAAACTGTTTCGAGAAGACCTTTTTCATCGTTTAAATGTGATTCGTGTTAATGTGCCTGCCTTGCGTGAACGTAAAGAGGATATTCCAACATTAATTAGTTTCTTTCTGACGAAAGCAGCAACTGAATTGATGGTCCCAACAAAAAAGCCGATAGACAGCGTATATTCTTTCTTAAAAGAATTGCCATGGCCAGGAAACGTCAGGCAGTTAGAGAATGCATGTCGTTGGATGACTGTAATGGCATCAGGTAATGAAATACATATGGAAGAGTTACCCCCTGAGCTTTTAGACACAACGGACAAAAAGTTGGAACAAGGCAATAGTTGGGAAGGCGCGTTACGTAATTGGGCGACTAATTCCCTCTCGTTGGGAGATTCAAGCTTATTGAGTAAAGCCACACCTGTTTTTGAGCGTGTACTAATTGAGACGGCGATGAAACACACGGGCGGGCGTCGTCAGGATGCTGCCAAGTTACTTGGGTGGGGACGTAATACATTAACCCGAAAAATTAAAGATTTGGGCATGGATTAGTCTATTTTCCTTAACTATTATCATAATTTACGAATATTCGCTGCATTATTGATTGATTGTTTCCGCTTGATTACGTGCTAGGACCCCTTACACTATCAAACTATATTTTATTACCCTCTTGATATGCTGTATCACTTATACTCTGTGATACTTATTTCATAAGTTCACTTATTGAGTAAACACCCTATTTTAATTGGAAAGTAAAAATGAGTTCAAATTTAGTCATGTGGATTTTGGCATGGATGCTAATCATTTTCGTGATTCGTTTTCGCCTTACGACCCGGCCATTACGCGGCAATGAAAAAAACTCTCACACTATAAACTCTGAATCGCTTAAATTTCTTCAGCAGTATTGGTCAAGTCAGCTGCCAATGTGCGCAAGAAAAGTTGCTGATGTAGAAAGTTACCTAAATGAATTTTTGCCAAAAAATCTAAAGCATCCTGAAGTAGTTCTCAAATTTTTATACTTATCTCATGATCATCTTGCAGATCTACAAAAAGTAGCAGCAGAAAATCCGGGGCAATCAGAGTATATATTGTCGTCTATTTATAAAGGAATTTTTACAGAACAGAATAAGGATGAAGTAAAAGCAAGGCATTGGCTAAGGAAGTCTGCTGAACATGGCTACGCAGCAGCAATGTTTGAGCTTGGACAGCAAGAAATAGTAGAAACGATGCGTGAAGAGAATTCTGATACCTGGCAAATAGCACGTGCATATTTCACACAAGCGTCCGAAAAGGAATTACCAGAAGGTAATTTTATGTTTGCTAATATTTTAATGGCAAACACGGAAGATCATTTTAGTCGCGAAGAGATTTTGGAGCAAATGACTCGGGCAGCTAAATTGAGCCATCCAGTGGCAAATTTTGTTATGGCTCTTGCACATCTAATTGATGACACTGAACTTTTGAATAAAAATAAGTCGCGTGAATATTTTGAAAAATTAAATGACCTTGCCTATCCTTCCGGACAAACTTATTTTGCAGAATTAATACTTGGTTCAGAGATGTTTGAGAAAGACCATCTGCTTGCCTATCAGTTACTACAAGATGCCAGTAAAGGAGGTTTTATTTCGTCTGGAATCCCTTTGGGTAGAATGTATGAAATGGGCGATGTGCCTCCGCCTGAGTTAGAAAAGTATCCGGGAATAGAGGCGTTAAAGAAATCACTCACTCTATATCGTAAGGCAGCGATTCAGGGTAACTGCCAAGCCTTTTTACATATGATACGGCTGCACCAATCAGGTGTGCCGGCACCGGACTATGACGTAGAACTAAATTACTGGTTTAGATTTGAGTCAGCTGAGACAAATAAGTCGCATTTGGCGGTACATTTCTATTTGGCCTGGGTTTACGTTAATCAGTATCAGTCTCATACCGAATCGTTAACAGTTATTGAAGCATTGCTAGAAAATCTTCATATACCTTTTGAGGAATTCAATTTCGATAATGCTTATCAATCTATTCTGAAATCAAGCATAGCGGATGAGTACTCTGGATTTTTACAGTGGTTAATTAGTGATTTTTGTGAACAGGTTTATCAAAGGGAGCATCATGATTTACTAGAGAAAGCAGCGCTCAATGGTCTACGTATCGCGCAATTAGTGAGTATTGATCCTGAGTCAGTTTTGGCATTAGCTTTTGACGTCCCGGATAGTACTGCGGTATTACAATCACAGGCAGAGTTGGGTTGTGGAGTAGCCTGTCTCAAAATGTTTGAGTGTGTATTGGCAAGTGATGATTCTACTCATGCCGTAAAATGGTTAGAAGCTTCTGCAGATGCAATGAATACAGATGCATTGTTGCGCATAGCAAGGTTAAAATTACAGCGATATGATTATAGTGAGTTTGATGAAAAATTAAGAGGAGTCGTTAAGCCTGACTCTTTACAGGCAATAAAATACCTTGAGTTAGCTGCAATGGCATCACAGCAGGCCGCCTATTTACTTAAGACGCTATATTTGAGTGAAATGAATGGTGGGCCAGATATTATTAAGGCAAAATTTTATCATCGTTATGCAATAATAAATTTTGGTGAAGAAGAGCAATACGTCCAATCATTTATAAAGTCATTAGTACGAGTAGATTCTTTGCAAGTTAATTCGGAGAATAAAAATATTGAACAGTAAGGGTAAAATATGGCAAAAAAAGAGCAGGCCTGTGCCAGCTCTTTTTAAGTAAAGGCCTACTAACTTACAGTTTACGACACATATTATAGGTGCTTGATGCAGCATAGGTCGATACTGAAGTGGACACTCTAACAGAACCGGTATTAGGGATTCCATCGTCCAGCTTGTTATCAATTATTTCAGCATTAGGGCCTGTGATATTGCTCATACAAATTACAATGCCAGCCATTCCATAAGCAGTAACTTGTACCCCAATGATGCCGCCGTAGGCGTTTTTGGGTTGATCGTAAGAGTTACGGCCTGTAGTTGCGCCAGGAATCATATTTGAATTACGCAGGTGTTGCCAAAGTCTTCTTGTTTCATTACTATTTGCAGTGGCGTTCCAGGTACCTGTGATGGTGCCATTACCATTTCCATTGGCTATTCCAGTACCCCAACGAGCACGGGCACGGTTATCATCGCCTGGTAGTGAGCGATATCGATCCTGGTAGGAAAATATTGCGGCAGCAACACCTTCAAAATCACTCGCAATGCGGTTAATTTTTGCGTTGTTAATCATTTCTTGGCCTTTCAGGACGCCCCCGATTAATAAGCCAATGATTACAAGTACTATAGAAATTTCGACTAATGTAAAACCAGAGTTTTTTTGTATATTCATGTACAAGTTCCTGAATGTAATTTATGTTCGTATAAGACTATCGGCGAATAACATAAAAACTTTAGAAATAAGAACCCCGTCTCAAAATGAATAATAAGACATGGAATAGTGCTTAAGGCCATTTACCAGAGCTTATCAATTGGTTAAGTAAGGTATTACGTGAAATCCAGATAAGCTGATCGTCAAACTGATCTTTTACCGAAATATCCTGATTGTATATTCCATTGGGTGTACCCGGGTTAGTGCAATTAGCATCGACGTTTACGGTGTTATTAGCATCGTTTTCCCCATCAGGTCGTCCATTGCTGCCACAGGAAAAAATAATAGCCGCAGGAGCATTGGGGTTAACTGCGGTCAGAGCGTTACCCGCATTATTCCTGACTTGCAAATTACTTGTGGTATCTGGAGGGTCGGAAATACTTACCGAATAAGCATTATCCACACGATATCGGTATGGCTTACCCCAGGCATCGTAACGTGAAATACCTAAAGTGGCCCAGGGTATTTCACCCTCTGCGTTCAGGCAGCTGCTCGCTTCTAAACCGTCACCGCTGGTATCAGGGCAAGGAAGTCTTTTATTGATTACTGCGAAACCAAAAATAGCTTTCTTTATATCAATAAGGCTATTGGCCGTCGATACTCGACGTTCGTTTTCCATTTTTGCGCCCAAGGGAGTGAGTAGGCCCCCGAGTATTAAGCCCATAATCACCAGCACTATTGCTACTTCAATCAGCGTGAATCCCTGATCACGTATTAATAGGCACCTGGTATTTAATTTACTTGCAGTTTTGATTGCCATCTATGCACATCACCTTGTCATTGAAAGTAGAGCTATTTGTCCCTGATTGAAATAAATAGTCGTAAGGGTTTAAGTTGATTCCCTCTAAATAATTAATAATATTTTGCATGTCACTTTGAGAAACTCTGCTTTGCCCGCTAAGCTCGGCTCCAGCCAAAAACGTTACAACAGGATAATTTCCTGAACTATTAATTTGCAAACAGGTGGAGCAGTTTTTACTACCACCTTGTACATACTCGGGTGCTACCATATAAAAACTACTATTTTGCCAATCAGAAAAATAAGCGCTATTAACCATGCAAGCGGATGGCCAGCTAGTTGCGGGATTGAACCTACCGAACAGAGAGGTCGGGGGAGGTGTACCGTTTCCGTTATAGACATTTCCCTGCATATCGACAGGAAAGGGATAATAACCACCGGCGTTAGAGGCATAGGAATCAAGGCATTTTTTTAGTTCGCGTAGTACACGTTTTTCAACAATATCCATTAGCTGATCTATAGTGACATATTGAATCAAGTCGTTAAAAGCGCTACCGGGATGGCCAGAAATAAATATCCCGTCAGTATTAGCGTTACTATAAGAGGTACCATTGATAGTAATGCTATCAAGATATTGATTGATGCCCGGGGTTGCGCCATTACGCTGTTGATTGTTGAGCGCACGGCCAGGGGCGATCACTACGAAGGCTACGCGATTAGAAAGCACGTTACCACGGTTGTCGATAACGGTTAACCAACCGGAATTTAAGTTTCTAAAGGATGAATTAATAGTGGGATATGACACCGCATTATAGTTATATACCAGATTCGGGCTTGCCGCATAATATATGGGAGAGCCTGTCGCTCCTATGCTCTGAATTGACATGCCAGTGAGTGGTGCTACACAAGGTGATGTTTGGCCGAGCCATGGTACACGCCCTAACAAGTTTGAATATGACGGACTACTGCTAATGCAATCACTATTGCCATCGAAATTCGAGTCAGTACTTAAATCGGGCCAGGGCAACATGCCTGGTTTATTCGGGTGACTTACGGACCACCCTACTATCGCTTTTTTAACTTCATCAAGCAGACTATGAGAAGAATTATTGACAGCGATTTGTTGTTGTTTAAAATTGGCGGTTGCCATAAAAACCCCGGCAGCGCCAATCACTATAACAACAATAATAATGATCAGCGCTATGCCTGATTGTCGGCCCGGTAGTTGAGATGGTTTATATTTACTATTCATTGTAAGTCTCATACTTAGCCGATTAGTGACTATGGCTTTTAGGTTTAGACTCAGGCTTTGCTTCAGGCTTAGCCTTAGTTTCAGTATTAGCTTCAGTCTCAGGCTCATTTTTAGACTTCGGTTTAAGAGCCTCCGTCGTCTGCATAGACGTTAACTGCCAGTCATCGTAAACTTTGTTTTTATCTCTAAGCCAGGTCTGACCTGGTTTGATCGAAAGATTTTGTGTGTTCTTATCCACGTTTATAATGACGACAGGCTCTCCTGTTATAATTACAGGCTGTGATTTTGAATTGCGCGTAGCAGTCAATTTCAATTGACCATTATGTTTGATCCAGACAAGAGTTAAGCCGTTATCTTTCCTGACTAGCCCGGTAACTTTAACTCGATTTTCGACTTTTTGTGACTTATTGCTTGTTACCTTTATGTTGCTGGAGTTGTCTTTGCCTACTTCAGAATAGCCCCTTGCATCTTTGAGTCTATCTATCTCAAGTCGTTGTTTTAAGGTTGTAAAAAGACGCTTAAATTTGCTTTCGTCTGCTACCAAAATACTAAAAGGCATGGCAAGGCTCATTAATATAAGGGTACTAATAATTTTATTCATTTGCTGCACCCTGAGTACTATTAGTATTAAAGCTATACCAATCCAAATTACAGCGAACCAAAACATTCACAGCCTCGGGTGTTAATACGATTTTTTTAAGTTGCCGTATAATAGTACATTGATTAGCGCTATAGTGGCCGGGCTGTTTTTCCAGTGCTGCAAGAACGCGTAAGAAGTCACCTTCATGAGAAAGTGCGAGTGTTATTTTCATTCGGCTCTTACGAACCTGAAATAAACCGCTAGTGTTGATCAGCTGTGACTTAGACACTGTCTGTGCCGAGAGTTGAAAGCCTGCTGATTTAATTTTTAACTGACTGGTAATAGCTCTTAAGCTACTTATCCATGACATTCGATGTTCGCTCCCAACCAAGCCACTATCTATCATTGATGTGTATGGTGTCTTGTATCGCCTGATGGTAATAGCGTCCTGTTTAGCAATGGATGTTTGCATGCGAATATTATTATTGTGACGTTGAGCTTTCTTTAGATTCGCAAGTTGTTCGTTCATATAGTGGTAACTAATAAACCAAATGGTACTTGATGCCAAAGCCAAAGCTAAAAACCATAAAGCAGCGACTTTTATATAAGGCCAGTCAATATCGTTCTTAGTCATGATTTTTTTATTCCGATTTGTTTAACCAATATTAGTGTAAACTGGGCTTTAACCACATTATGGCCACTCCCTGATTGTCCTGACACTACGCTACTCGAATCAACATTAACGGGCATCTTTATCGCTTGTACTTGAATGAAGTTACCTGTCTTGCGCATTTTCACCAGTAGAGACCGAATATTTCTTTGGGCTGATTGATAGTTACCATCAAAATCGATTAAATGACCTTTGATTGTGATTATTTGATAGCGTTTATTTGAGATTACACCAATCATAGGAGCAGTCTTGTCTTGACCTTTCGCAAGGGGCAGTTTTCGCGTAACTTTCCAACTAAGCTCATCTATGTTTATTTTATTAAAATTAGTCAGCGTTTCGCTAATACCAGATAGAGTGCCGACAGGATCTACCTTGAAGGTACGTAATTGCCTGCCCGCTTTAACAAAAGCACGCATTTTAGATGCAGACACTGAAGAAACAGGAAGCATTTTCTTTGCAAGTGAGAGATTGTGTAGCAATACTGTTAAGTTACTATTCTCATGTTTTTGTTCGACCGCATGCTCCATCCCTTTCATTACGTTGTAAACAGAAGCAGAAAGTGCCAGTACGACACCAGCGATGGTAGCGAATTTGAGAACCTTATTGGCGTTGCTCAAATAGTGATATTTCTTTTCTTTAAGCGGTGAATAGTTATCAACTACTCGGGTATTACAAAGCAGGTGTACAAATAACATATCGATCTGGTTTGCGCGAATTTTATTTTTTAGGCCTGTCAATTTACATAACTCATGAATGGTAAGGTAATGATAACTCCCCTGGTATTGTTCTTTAAATGCTTCATGGCAATAATCTTCCATCCCTGCTTCGCCAATTATATAAACATCTGCAAGTTCAGCCTGGGGTAGTAATTGCATGCGTTTCAGGTAGCGCTGATTTTTCTCGGCTTCATTGCGCGCTTTAAGAAAATAAGCGGTCTCTTCTACATATTCAGTATTGGAGAGGCGGCTGGATATTAAGTCTTCCTGCTCACAAAAACTTAATCGCATATGTTGGCTGTCTTGTTGTGACACCAATAAATTATATTGAGTTTGGCATTTCAATTTTTTAAAAAGCACGCTGGTTAGATTTGCTGGAGTATATATTCCGCTTACGGGAATTTTCGCTTTTTCCAGAACTTCTAATAAAGCCGTTAATAAGCCTGGATTAGTAATAGCCGAGTAGTTAATCTTTAACGGATTTTTTTTCCCCGGTTTTTTCTTGTGCTTACGAAATAAACGAAATGGTGTGCCTCTAAAAGCTTGCTTAAGCTTTCGCTGTAATATTTTTTTAAGGTCACTACCAGAGGCGACAGGCACCTGCCCCTGTGTAAATTCCTCTTCGATTACGTCACACAAAATCATGCCAGGAATACAGGGCTGTTCCTTTAGCCAGTCAGATAGTTGTTCGAGACCAGTATCATCATTGGTGAAACGTGCAGCGTCAGTGATGGTATTCGCTTGCCAGCGATACGCCGTGATAGTCAGGTTGGTAACATAATATACGCGTTTCATAATCAGGTTTTCACTTTGGATATAATATCGTAAATTGGGCCCAGCACCGAGATCATAACCCAACCAAGTATTATCCCAAGAAATACGGTCATCACCGGTTCAATCATGCTTTGAACTTTTTCTATCGACTCCTTAACATCTCTATTATAAAAATAACTGACGTTGTCCAGTGCGCTATCCAGGCGGCCCGTGTTTTCCCCCACTTTAAGCATTCGGACGACGAGGGGTGGGAACAGTCCGACTTTCAATATGCTTTCACTCAGTGTCATTCCATCAGCGGTATAACGACTTACATCCTGCAGGGCTTTTTTAACTACGCTATTGCCCGTGATTTCCTCCGATATTTTTAAACCAGCAAGGACTGTCACGCCTGATCGATAAAGTAAGGAAAAGTAAGTAGTAAAACGTGCGAGAATAATTTTTTTCAATACCGGGCCAATTAGCCAGACATTTAATTTCAAGTTATCCATTTTGTAGAGAAAGGACTTGCTGTGTGTCGATCCGTAACGTATGGCAAAAAAAACAACAAACGGAAAGCTGATTATCAGGTACCAATAATTGATTATAAAGTTTGAAGTGGCGATCAGCATTTTGGTATGGATTGGTAACTCCTCACCCATATTTTTTATAAAGGATACCATTTGTGGTACAAGGTATATCATGAGAAAAAATACTACCCCCATGACCACAGACCCTACAAAGGCGGGATACATCACCAGTTTTTTGGTATGTGATATTAATTCGTCTTGCCATTTTAGAGAATCGGTCATCTTATCAAGTACAAGATCAAGACGACCACTTTGTTCTCCTGCTTCGATTAAACTGACAAAAACGGTATCAAATAATTGAGGGAATTCGGCCAGCGCTTCTGAAAATCGTTTTCCTCCCTCAATTGAGATAATGACCGCAGCCACAACTTCTTTGAACCGGGGATTATCAATAGAGTCACGTAAATCGGTAAGGCTTTCCAAAATAGGGACACCGGCACGTGTCATTTGCTCCATATGAAAACAAAAGTTAATTAACTCTTGGCGGCTTACGTGTCGACCGTTAACAATGCTGCTTTCGGCATTAATTTTCTTCATAGAAACAAGTTCGAGTTGCATTGAACTGAGTCTTGACTCGAGGTCTTGTTCATTTACTGAGTCGATTCGACCGCGAATTGTTTTACCGCTCTCGCTAATAGCCTTGTATTTGTAAATAGGCATTGCTATACCACCCGGCTCGTTAGGTCAATTAAACGAGTGACCTCATCGAGACTGGTATCGCCACATAATATTCGCCTAATTCCATCCTCCGCAAGGGTGATAAAGCCTTTTTCAATGGCGAGTGTTTGTAGTTCACGCATCGTAGCGCGTCGGGCAATTAATTCATCCATATCCTGGTCCACTCTTAGTATTTCAAGTAAGGCCAGTCTGCCTTTATAACCAGAGTGATCGCAATGATTACAGCCCACTGCTTTGAACAGAGTGCTGTCTTTGGCCTCGTCTTTACCCAGTATTTTTAACTCGATGTCTGAAGGTTGGTATTGCTCTCGGCAATGTGTGCACAATCTACGAATGAGTCGTT
>VAOX01014433.1_pt1 | contig 16092 bp, 14 predicted proteins | sample 3393891 | NCBI WGS metagenome assembly VAOX01 (sample SAMN08290429, study PRJNA428436) | hydrothermal vent metagenome | isolation source: Deep-sea hydrothermal vent chimney | place: Indian Ocean: Southwest Indian Ridge | depth 2822 m m | reverse complement strand
AAAGATTTAATAATAATGGATGCAAGAAACCATCGAAGTTTATTTGATGGTGCACGACTTTCCGGTGCCCAATACATTATTTACCGCCACAACGATATGTCTCATCTTGAAAAACTTCTGAATCACACTGCTGCACAAAATAAGATGATAGTAGTAGATTCATTGTTTAGCATGGAAGGAACTATCGCGAACCTACCCGAAATTTGTAAGCTTGGAAAAAAATATAATGCAAGAATATTTGTCGATGAATCACACGCTATAGGCGTACTCGGCAAGAACGGTAGAGGGGCATGTGAACTACTTAATGTTGAAGAAAGTGTCGACATTATCATGGGTACCTTTAGCAAATCATTCGCTGCACTTGGCGGTTTTCTCGTTGGCAAGAAAGAGGTCATTGATTATATAAAGCATAACGCAGGGGGGCATATATTCTCAGCCTCACTCCCTGCCTCAGTGATTGAAACAGTAAGAACCGTGCTTAATATTATACGTACTGAGCCCGAACGCCGGGAAGAGATATTAAATAAAGCTCGCTATATGGCTGAGTCACTTCAAAGTATGGGTTACAACGCTCCCTATCAAGGTTCACAAATTGTCCCTGTAATCTTTGGTAACTATACCGTGGCGCTAGCAGGCTATCGTCGCTTTATGGATGATGGTGTCTACGTAAATCCTGTAGGCCCCCCTGCTGTCCCAGAAGCTGCTGCTGGTTTCAGAACAAGTTATATCGCGACACATCAATGGGACCATTTAAACTGTGCACTGGATGTCTTTCGCAAACATCGTAGTACTTTAATTAGGCATTGAATTTACATTTCCCCAACGATAAGCATGAGATTAACTATGAATACTATATCGGAACAAATCAACAAACTGATCACTATTGCGAGCCAACAGCAACAAATAATTAGCGCCGATAGCCTTTTAGTTGAGGACCTAGGGTTTGATTCACTCGGATTAATTGATTTAACTGTCTTGATAGAAGAGAAGTTTAACATTCTAATTCCGGCAAGTTCGATTCCCAATATTTTTACCGTTGCTGATTTACATGACATTGTTCAAAACCCATGCGCCAACAGTGTAATCTCAGATCAACCGTCGAGCATGGGAAATTCTACGAAAAGTTACCATCAGGGTGGATGAAAATGTTGGATAAAAGCTACATAACGGAGCCCACTAATTTCGCAGATATATGGTTCGCTTTAGAGCAATGTGAGGCTCGTGGTATACATATATTAGATGATGACACAGGAAAGATGAACTATATATCCTACGCTTCTATTGTTGAACAAGCGGGACAGCTAGCCGTCACCTTATCAAAAGAAGGAATAGTCTCTGGACAAAAGGTATTACTGAGTGCTAAGACTACTCCCAAATTCCCGGTTTTGTGGATGGCTCTAGTCTGGTTAGGCGCTACTCCTGTACCCCTTCCGCCTCAAGAAGTGCTGGTCGGTAAAAATGCATTTAAAAAACGACTAATCGGTATTGTTAATCACTTTCCTCACTATATATGCCATGACAGTGAAGTAACCGACGTTCTATCCATAACGTCAGAGTATAAAACAGATATATCAATTATACCCTTTTCCAAGCTGATCTATGCGCCTAAATCAAGCCCACTGCCTAAACGAATATCTCCTGACACTAACGATCTTGCATTCATTCAATTTACTTCGGGCAGCACTTCACAGCCTAAAGGAATTCTTATCACTTACCGTAATCTGTACGCCAATGTATACGGTATATGGTCCAGACTACAAGTTAACCCGGAAATTGAGCGGTTTTTAAGTTGGTTGCCTTTATATCATGACATGGGGCTGGTTGGAAAATTTCTTGGTTGCTTATTAACTCAAACCGGCCTTATCTTGACTTCATCACAGTCTTTTGCAAGGCGACCGCTAAAATTTATGTCTTTAATGAATCAATATCAAACACAGATATGCAGTATGCCTAACTTTGGGCTCGAGTGGATCCTCAAACGTCTATTAACATCCAGAAAACCTGCGTGCTCACTTGCTTCGATGAAGTGGATCGGCGTAGGTGCCGAACCTGTCAACGTTAAAACGCTAAAAGCATTTGAATCGGCATTACAGCCTTACGGTCTGCGTCCGGGAGTTCTCTCTCCATGTTATGGACTTGCTGAGGCAACCCTGGCGGCCACTATCGCTCCCCCCCTCAAAGGGTATGAAATTGAAGAAATTGATGGTTACTTTTTACCAACTCTAGGATCGCCTCTTTTAAATATTCAGGTTGTGATAGAGACTGATAAAAGCGCAAGCGGTACCGTCAAAATAAAAGGCCCTTCAGTAGCACATAACGCCATCATTAACGGTAAAGTAACTTCTCTACTAGACAAAAATGGCTATTACGATACCAAGGATATTGGCGTAATAATAAATGGCCAATTAAATGTCTTGGGACGTGCTGACGAAATGTTTATTCTCAATGGTACGAATTATTTTCCTTATGATATCGAAGCATCTGTACGTGCAATTGATGGAATTATTCGCAACCGAGTAGTCTGCTTTCACATAAGAGACCAGAAGCCAATAAATAGTGGAGTGATAATTTTATTCGAATCAAGGCCTCTAGAAAAAGACAAAGAATCAGATATCAGAGAAGAAATAGAACGCCAAGTACTGGCATCCAATGGCATTAAGCCTAGCGTAATAATTGCGGTGCAACCTAAATCAATTCCAGTGACTCCAAGCGGAAAATTGAAGCGCTTAAGTGCGCGACAACTTTACCTCAATGGATATTATGACAGAACAGTTGAGTTAGCTTGAAATAACCAATGTAAATGACAAAGGCGAATAATATGGCAATAATTAGCGATATCGATATACATGTCAATTTAAAACGACGGCAAGCCTTAAAGATACTTGTGGCCAGCATGGCCACGCCGCTACTAACCTATCCCCTTCTACCTGTTTTGTCGCATCCTCATGCTCAACAAAGCTCTCCGTTAACTGATATGGATAAATCAATGTTAAATTTACTATCAGCGCACATTATTCCTTCTCAAAATGGGAACCCTGGTGCGTTAGAAGCAAACTCAGGAAATTATGTAATCGCATTTATTGAGACACAAGACGCGACAATAATCATGGCAATTCAAGAGGCTCTGGGCGCTGTCAATTTAATTTCCTTATCAACCTTTGGCAAGGATTTCCCAACGCTCTCTTCTGAGAATCGCAACAACGTCATGGAGACAATCGCCATCGCTCCAGCTTTATCAGAGTTTTGGAGACTTGTCAGAAGCTTAACGGTACTCCATTTTTACGCGCAGCCAATAGGCTATAAGCATATAGGCCTTCCTGGCCCTAACATTGATAAAGGTGGCTATCCACAAGCTACCCAAGAAACAGAACATGGATGCATTAAGATTTAAATTTCCTCAACCAGAACAAATAGGAATTCATCATTAAGCAATGATAAATTAAAGGAACAAAAATGAGTAATTCGCACTGGGATATCATCATTATCGGGGCTGGAGCAGCGGGAGCAGTATTTGCAAAGGAAATGACCGACTCTGGATACAAAGTATTAATGTTAGAAAAAGGTAAGCACTATAAAAATCACAATCAAGATTTCGCTGAGAATGAGTTAGCGATGTTCGAAAGGGTTTGGGACAACTCCCAATATCAGAAGACAGGCAATGGATTTACCGGCGCTCCTAATTTTGGCTTCGGTGTCGGAGGCGGTACATTGGTATGGACTTCTGTAACTCCGCGTTTTTTTGCACGCGATTTCCGCTTGCGATCTCTTTATGGAAGACCAAGTGGCACGTCTATTGAAGATTGGCCCATTAGCTTGGCCGATCTCGAGCCATACTACGATCGCGCTGAAAGGCAAATGGGGGTTTCTGGAAAAATAACTCCTTGGGACCCACCAACTCGTACACCTCCACCGAATCCACATTTTGGATACTATCGCTCAAGTGTCTTGTTGGCGCGCGGGATGCACAGACTTGGTATTCGCAGTGCTCCTGGTCCTGTAGCGGTAAATTCACGGAAATACCGAGGACGCAAAGAGTGCTTACATTGCGGTTTCTGCCGTTCTGGTTGTCGCATTGACGCCAAGTATCAAGCCGACAACGCGCTAATAGAAAAAGCGTTAAAGACTGGCAATTTGCAATTGCGGAGTAATGTTGTCGTCACAAAAATTGAGACTGTAAGTAATAAGAATAAAGTGAGTGGAGTACGCTACATAGATACTACTACAGGAATAGAGCATCGCGCAAAAGCCAACATAGTAATTGCAGCTAACAATCCCATCGAAATTCCACGCCTATTACTGAGTTCTGCTAATAGTAGTCATCCCAAGGGACTGGGAAATCAATTTGATCAAGTCGGACGAAACTTCTTCGCTCATCCAAGCACCATTGGAATTGGAGTAATGAATGAGTGCGTCAATAGTAGCATCGGCTTCAATATGGGAAATATCCTCACGTTGGATTTTTGCGAGACCAATAATCCGTCAGACCAGATCGGTGGTTTTAGTTTACTATCGCTCAATGGTTCCGGAGCAGGTGTATTAGCAGTGGACCCTTTCAGAAAACTATGGGGTGACGCACTGAAAAAAGAAATGGGAGGCTACAACAACTCCATATTTACTATCGCTTTTTGTGAAGGGATGCCTGTTCCTGAAAATCGCATATCAATAAACACACAAAATCGGGATAAATATGGGGTCCCTATTGCCAAGATTCATTATCAGCTACATGAAAATGATCAACGTGTATTTGCAAAAGCAGTAACCACTAGCCAGAGAGTTTTAAAATCATCTGGAGCCCGAGAAGTACATATCCTTAACACACCATTTGAATCCCATTCAGCAGGTACAATGCGAATGGGACTCGATTCAAAACTCTCTGCAACTAATGCTTTTGGCCAAGTACATGGACTGCGAAATTTATTCATCGGAGGATCAGCTCTTTTTGCCTCTGGCAGCTCAGTTAATCCAACACTAACTCTCCACGCTTTGGCTCTACGTACAGCCAGTTATATAAAATCACACATGAACGAAATGACACAAGAGTAGTATCATGAGTGCCCGTAATCAAGAAACCACCTTCACAGATGAAAATAGCAGTCCTTATGATATAATAATTATTGGGGCTGGACTTGCAGGACTAAGCTCTGGATTGAGATTACAATCTTATGGCGCTCGCGTCGCCATTATTGAGCGCCTTGACCGAGTGGGTGGCTTATGTGGTACTTATAATAACGATGGCCATGAAATGGTCGTGGCATGTAATGATTTCGGCATCGGTATGGAAAAAATACTCGGGCAACTTGGAGTAGAAATAAACTTCGCTAAGCCAAAGACAAAAGTTGTTTATCAGCGTAAGTATTATAGCCTTCCCCCTGATTTTAAAACCTTGTTAATGTTAATGTCACACCCTGTCGATTTAGTCCGATATTTTTTTGCTCTTAGACGAGCGTGGAAAGATGTTAACTCTGATGTTAATCTTGAAACACTGGTTGATACAGCCGTTTCGAACCGCAAAATCCGAGACTTGCTTAAACTACCCGCTTACCTAATGGGAGTTGCTCCGAATGAACTTCTGGTGCGAACGCTACATCATGAACTTGTATTTGAATATGGATACTGGCAGCCCACAACACCTATCGGTGGTCCTCAAGCCATGGTTGATGCTATGGCAACTAAATTTTCTCTACGAGGCGATATATTTCTCAGCAGCGAATATTTAGAGACAAAACACTGTGGTAACAATAAGATAGTCATTACTAATAGACTTTCACTCGCTACCCGTTACATAATCAATACAGTACCCCAATTTAATTCTTATCCAGCTAAACTAAAGATGGGCTTACCTATTACCACTTACGAACTTATTGTTGATATGAATTTTCTATATCCTGAAAATGTGCATACCATAATCCACTATCCGCCAGGTGTTTCGGATTGGTTTAGTGAACTGGAGGCTGGCATCATGCCGTCGACTTTTGGATTTCATGTATTTCAAAGTGATTTACCTAATAATGTAAACCACCTAACTATGAAAATATTTTTCTATCTACCAAGAAACATGGGGGAGCCGACAAAATACGTTGCTCAAGCTATTGATAGCTACATTTTTTCTGAACTCGAAAAGATACTACCCGGAATTACTGACAACATAATAAAAAAACAGTTTATTTCGCCGAATAAATTTTTAGATCTACATGGTATGTCCAGTCGGGTAACCCCTGTAATCACACCATCAACTTTTCACAAGCCCGGTAATTATGACCCAGTACTCGACCATTATCTTGCGGGGTCATCTGTATACCCACCAGGCGATCATGCAGGTGCCGCAGTTTTGTCGGGAGTTATGACGGCTGACCAACTAGGCAAGAAAATATTGAATGAGATGTCTACGTAACCAAGATATATTGTCACACATAAAGGTGTTCCATAGATGGATATAAGAAACAATTTTGTTGTAGTTACTGGTGGAAGCTCAGGGATTGGTTTAGCGTTAGCGAGAAAGTTTCTGCACAATGGTAACCGTGTTTTAATCTGTGGGAGAAACTTCGATAAGCTAAAACGAGTCAAAAAGGAAAACCCTGACCTCGAAATAGTTCACTGTGATATGGCTATTCTCGATGATATTAAAAAGTTGGTTGACACAATAAAAACTAAATTTAGTGAGGTTAATATACTCGTTAATAACGCAGGTATTCAATTTAACTATCGCTTCGATGATGGCGCTTCACATATCAGAAGAATAGACGAAGAAATTAATATTAACTTAACTGCACAATTACGCTTAACAGATTTACTACTGCCGATACTACTCAAGAAGAAATCTGCGATTGTTAACGTTTCATCTGCATTAGCGTTTGTTCCAAAAGAGAGCGCCCCTATTTACTGTGCGACTAAGGCTGGAATCCATGCATTTTCAAAAACCTTACGTTATCAATTAGAAAAAAGTACGGTGAAAGTATTTGAGATAGTACCATCGTTGGTAGAAACTGATATGACCAAAGGTCGCAGCAGTAGTAAAATTAGCCCAGAGGCCGTCGCTGTTGAGAGCCTTAGGGGTATTGAGCGTGATAGATACTTAATAAAAATAGGCAAAACAAAAATCTTATTTTTCATTAGTAGGTTATTTCCAGCACTTGCAGATAAAATTATTCGCGGTGGTTAATAATAATGGTCTTTGCCCTAGTTTGAATAAATAGCGCACTATATCGCTCATAGTCAATCAGTATGTTTACGCTGATACAATTAGATTACTCCAGGCGTCAACAAAACTCGACACTAAAATCAAATAATGTTGCCCTCGCCTCCGACTAGATCTAAGTGATTCGCCTTTACTGTCATGGCATGACCTAGTCCTCATAATGACCTCATATCCACTTAAATTTACCAATCGGTTAACCCAGGTTAATTACACTACCTTGATATACTAATATCTTACTTACATACCATTATATTAACTAAATATTAGCAAGTGCTAAATAAGGTGACTCAATGTCCAAACTAAATCGATCCCGTCGAGAATTTATCACTCGGTCTGCAGCTTTCAGCCTGGTCGCCCTTTCATTTAACTCTGGTTGTACCTCTAAAATCTTAAGAATACCAGAGAGTGCACGAGCTCAAGGCTATGTTCGTAGTCAATTTAGCGCGAAATCTACGGCAGAAGACGTCACTGCAGGTCTTGATTTATCTAATCAGACGATCCTTGTTACTGGCGCTAACTCTGGATTAGGTTATGAAACAATGAGAGTCTTGGCTATGCGCGGTGCACATGTGTTTGCAGCAGCAAGAACCATGGAAAAAGCGGTAAAAGCGGCTAAAAGCGCTGAAGGTAATATTACCCCGGTAGTATGTGAACTCACAGACTTTGACTCTGTAGTAGCCTGTGCAAATACAGTTAGAAACCAAAGTAAAAGAAAATCTCTTGACGCGTTGATTTGCAATGCCGGGATTCTTGGGTCTTCAAAGTTACAAACTGTACTAGGCCTGGAAAAACAATTTGTTGTTAACTATCTAGGACATTTTCTATTAGCACAACGTTTACTTCCTGCGCTTAAAGCGGCACCTCAAGGCCGAATTGTTATGGTAAGCAGCGGTCTTTATACCAAAGCGCCTGCAGCAGGAATTGAATTTGACAATCTTAGTGGCGAAAAATCCTACAGCCGTTTTACTGCGTACGGTCAGTCAAAATTAGCTATGGCCCTTTTTACGGCAGAGTTTTCTCGTCGTTTTCCCAATAGTACAGTAACAGCAAATTCATTGTACCCAGGGGTTATACGGACTAACTTATTTCGAAATATGCCTTGGTATGTTAAAACAGGAATGTCTGTAGGGGGATGGGCATTTATGAAATCAATAGCGCAAGGAGCTGCGACACATTGTTATGTTGCTACCAACCCTGCCCTAAAAAGAATTACTGGATTATTATTTGCAGACAGTAACCCCGTCGTCCCCTTCGGACCACATTTACGTAATCCGATACTCTCTCAAAAATTATGGCAGACTTCTCTAGAGCTAACCAAGAAATATCTCGTTTAAAGAAAATTAAAAAAATTAATTTAGTTATCGGGGCGCAGCTGCAGTATGGTTAAATCTAAGACTTTTATTCAAAAATTGTTATCCGTTAAGCCACACGAAACGAAAGCAACCCTTGCCTCATTCTGTTTCGTGTTTATTCTTATGGCATCCTACTTTATTCTCCGTCCGGTACGTGATGCTTTAGCCAGTGACTGGAGTGATCAAGAGGTAAGTTTTTTATGGAATATCAACTTTTTTGTAAGTACCTTCATTGTAGCTTTATACGGTTACGCAATCTCAAAATTCAAGTTTAGAAATATAGTCCCAATAGTATATTCATTTTTTGCAGCTACCTTTGTCATTTTTTACTTTGGTATATCGATAGTCGAAGACCGTATTTTAATTGATAAAATATTTTACCTGTGGGTCAGTGTATTCAGCTTATTCCATATTTCCGTATTCTGGAGTTTTATGGCTGACACGTTTAATAAAGAACAAGCAAAACGCTTATTTTCGGTTATCGCTGTCGGCGCCAGTGCAGGTGCTCTAGTGGGTCCTCTCATTCCGACACTATTTGCGAAGCATTTAGGTATAGAGATACTTATGTTAATTGCCTCTTGTGGATTAATGCTCGTTATACCCATTATCTTCTATATTTATAGACAAAAATATACTGTATTAGGGAATACTGAACTTGAAGTAAACCAAGAGCTTGAAAGATTAGGAGGAAACTGGTGGAGGGGGTTTCATACCTTCGTTAGGAATTCATATTTTTTCAGGATTGGAATTTTTATTTTGTTATATGTTTTTATTAGTTCGTTCGTCTATTTCGAACAGAAGAATCTGTTGGCCGATTACTCAAGAGTCGAACGCGTTCAGATACTTGGTATTATTGATTGGACTGTTAATATATTAACCTTTGGCCTAGCCTTTTTCGCCACTGGTAAAATCATCAAAAAATTTGGAATGCCAATAACTTTAGCTCTGGTTCCGGTATTCACGCTATTTGGTCTTTTAGTGCTTTCTTTTGCTCCACTAATCACAATATTATTAGCATTACAAATCGCTAGGCGCGCGGGTAATTATGCAATTACACGTCCCGCACGTGAAATGCTTTATACTGAAGTTAATATAGAAGACCGATTTAAAGCTAAACCTGTTGTCGATGTTGTTGTCTATCGTGGCGGAGATGCCGCTAGCGGTACGCTATTCGCTTTTCTTACCGAAGAAATAGGGTTTAGCCTGGCCGCCGTCGCTATTATAGGAGCTGGGATAGCGGGACTTTGGACTATAATAGCTTATCGCCTCGGTCAACATTATGATAAAAAATCTGGAACATTCGCTAATGATAGACAATCAAACACCATCCTAACCATCAAACAAACTTGATTCACCAAAACCGCGAATAAGTACGTCTCCCCGTAATTTGGTTTAAAATGTTAGTGAAATTATTCGTCTTGTTAATGTACACTTATACATAATAAAAATTCTAACAAGATGGTCCCTTACTATGCCCCAAATGGACACTTAAAATCATGATAGTGCAGAAAATTAGAAGCTGTTAGAATTTGATATAACTGTAAATGAGTATCCAGCATAGTATAAAGTTGCAAGTTACGCTATATTAACTGAGCTATCGCGTGATTAATCAAATATAGAATTCTAATACCATGGGAATCGAGACTAAACTTTCAAAAGCTGGTGAATTGGTTGAATACAAAAAAGGCGAAATTGTATTCACGCAAGGAAAACCAGATAATTTTCTGTATAGTGTAAAAAAAGGGTGTTTAAAAGCCTTCTATATTACAGACAGTGGTAAAGAATACGTTAAGAGCTTTTTACTAGAAAATGACTATATTGCAAGCCTAAGTTCTTATCGCAGTCCAGATATGCTTTGTAAGTATAATCTGGTTTGTCTGGAGTCATCACTTTTACTTCGCCTAAAATTGTCAACAATATTTGATATCATTCAGGAAGATCCATCAATTACCCTTGATGTTTTCAATCTTTTAATCAATATCTTATTGAAAAAGGAGCAGCGCGAATACGAATTTCTTTGTCTATCTGCTGAAGAACGATATGAAAGAATCAAGAAGCAAACGCCTGAACTGCTTGTCAGAGCAACACAATACGATATTGCCGGGTATCTGGGAATCACGCCTGTAGCACTTAGCCGAATTAAATCGAGAACTTCAAAGGTATAAATACCAAACCAACCACTTTATCAACAATTTTCCATGCATTTTTTCCAAAAAGTAAAAATCTGATTTATATAGAATAATAACAGTGTTGCTGATATTCTTCGTTGTTTATGACTTGGATTAGTTTTATGTTGTTACATATACCCCAGTTAATAGATCAACAACAATTAGATGTTATTCTTCCAGCGATTTCCGGCGCCTCTTTTGTTGACGGAAAGCTATCCGCGGGCATTAACGCTCAACAAGTTAAAAATAATACGGAAGTGGCGCAAGATAGCGAAATTGGCCAAAATTTGGCAAAAATATTGATTGGAAACTTATATAACAATCCGCAATTTCGTGATGCAGCTTTTCCTTATCGCATTGCTACGCCAATTTTTGCCAAGTATGAGCAGGGGAAATCCTATGGCTTACACATAGATGATCCAATCATGGGCGGTGACGCTCAAAAATTTCGTTGCGACATTGCCATGACTGTATTTCTGAGCCAACGAAAAGATTATGAAGGCGGTGAGTTATGCATTCAAACTCAATTTGGTGAGCAACAGTGTAAATTTGATGCTGGAGACCTGGTTCTTTATCCAGCTTCAAGCCTGCATAGAGTCAATGAAATCACTTCCGGCACCCGAATTGTAGGTATTAGCTGGGTACAAAGTATGATTCGCGAACCCGCCAAACGAGAAATTCTTTATGATCTGTCACGCGCACGAGACAATCTAACCCATAATAAAGAGCTAAATAAAACAAAAGATCTTGTCGAACACTCCTTTAATAACCTTGTTCGTATGTGGTCAGAGGTATAGCAAACTATCTTATGGCTAGTATGGTCGTTTAACTTGCCTCACTTTCATGCTATAATTTGCGCCTTATTTATTGATCGAACTATCTAACGATACAAAGGTCCTGTTAAGACTGAAACCCGATATTCTCTGGGGACACAGTCTTTGTCTCCTTAAATACTTAAGAGGTTAACCATGTTTCAACTGGGTTGTGCCAGCCGTAAGTGCGTGCAAAATGAAATTTTGTCAGGATTAACAGTGGCACTGGCGCTTGTGCCTGAAGCAGTTGCTTTTGCCTTTGTTGCGGGTGTTGATCCTCTTGTAGGCCTTTACGCTGCTTTTATGGTGGGCTTGCTGGCAGCAATATTTGGCGGCCGTCCTGGAATGATCTCAGGAGCAACAGGAGCAATGGCAGTCGTCATGGTGGTCTTAGTCAAAGATCACGGCGTAGAGTATTTATTTGCTGCAGTTGTACTAACAGGCATTATTCAAATCAGTGCTGGCTTGCTTAAAATCGGCAAATTTATTCGGATGGTCCCCTACACTGTGATGCTTGGGTTCGTCAACGGATTAGCCATTGTTATATTTTTGGCTCAACTACAAAGCTTCAAGACCCCTCCTTCTATGTGGATGGATCGTGAGTGGTTTGAAGGAATGACGATGGCAATTTTTGGCGGACTCGTGCTAATGACGCTATTAATCATTCACTTGCTTCCTAAGCTGACCTCATCCTTTCCCGCCGCACTAGCTGCTATCCTTGCCGTTACTTTCGTAGTGGTGGGGCTTGATATTAATACTGTTCGCGTAGGCGATCTGGCTATTATCAATGGAGGATTCCCCAGTTTTTCAGTACCAGAAGTCCCTTTTAGCTTAGAGACACTAAAAATAATTTTGCCATACTCGTTAATTCTTGCTGCCGTAGGGTTAATTGAATCCCTCTTGACTATGAGCCTCATCGACGATGTAACCAATACGCGTGGCAACGGCAACAGAGAATGCATGGGCCAGGGTGTTGCGAATACTGTTACCGGATTTTTTGGTGGAATGGGCGGTTGCGCAATGATAGGCCAAAGCATGATTAACGTAAATTCAGGTGGTCGACAGCGTTTATCAGGAGTATCAGCCGCCTTGTTTCTACTTGCGTTTATTATGTTTGCGTCAAACTTAATTTCACAAATTCCAATGGCTGCCTTGGTCGGAGTAATGTTTATTGTAGTGATGGGTACATTTGAATGGTCAAGTTTACGTATCATTCGAAAGATTCCCCGCATAGATGCATTTGTCCTGATTTTAGTTTCAGCGGTCACTGTTTTCACTGATTTAGCGATTGCTGTCGTTATAGGCGTTATCGTCTCTGCCCTTGCCTTTGCATGGGAACACGCCAAGCACATCAATGTAAAAGGTTACGACAATGAAAATGGAAGCCGGATTTATGAACTTAATGGCCCGTTATTTTTCGGTTCAGTAAAAAGTTTTATGGAGCTCTTTGATCCAAAAAATGATCCTGATGATGTCATTATTGAATTTCAAAATTCTCGTGTAGCAGATCATTCTGCGATTGAAGCGATTGATTCTTTGGCCGAAAAATACATTAAACTTGGTAAAACCCTACATTTACGACATTTGAGCGCCGACTGTAAAAACCTGCTAAAAAATGCAGGAGACCTGGTAGAGGTCAATGTTATGGAAGATCCGCGCTACAAAGTGGCGGACGATAAATTAGCACCAACTCTTTAATAAAAGACAGGCAGAGTAAAGGACAGACCAATAAATCAAACATTTCTTGGTCATTATAAGAAAGTTCTGATATACTACCCCGCTTTAGCGCTGGTGCACTTCGGTCTGCACCTTTATTTATGTATTTAAAACGCGGTAGTCCTTCGCAGATTTACCACGAAAACTAATGGCTTCGCCTGGACCGACCTGACGATATGCACTGCATATTTGTTAATTAGTAGGCCGATCCTGGAGAAAACCACCAATGTCATTTGAATCACTCGGTCTTAGGGCCGAAATACTCCGTGCCGTATCTGAAAAAGGCTATAGCACTCCGACCCCCATACAAGAACAGGCAATTCCTCCTATTCTCGAAGGACGTGACCTTATGGGTGGCGCGCAAACAGGGACAGGAAAAACCGCAGGTTTCACCCTCCCCCTGTTACAAAAGCTAATGTCTAATGGCAAGCCTGAAGGCTCCCGCCGAGCCATTCGCGCTTTAGTTCTGACTCCTACACGAGAACTGGCTGCACAAGTACATGAGAGTGTGAACACATACTCGAAGTACCTTCCTTTAAAATCAGCAGTCGTCTTCGGCGGTGTAAAGATTAACCCGCAAATTTCAAAAATTCGTAATGGAATTGATATCCTGGTCGCAACACCAGGACGCCTGCTTGATCATGTAAGCCAGCGTACTGTTGATTTGAGTAAAGTCGATATCCTCGTACTTGATGAAGCTGATCGTATGCTAGACATGGGCTTCATTCGCGATATTCGCAAACTACTTGCACTCTTACCAAAGAACAAGCAAACCCTTCTTTTCTCGGCCACGTTTTCAAATGAAATTAAAAAACTGGCGAGCGGCTTACTTAACTCACCCGCATTGATTGAAGTAGCGCAACAGAATGCCGCAACAGAAACTGTTACACAAGTTATTCATCCCGTCGATAAAAACAGTAAACGTAAATTACTATCATTTCTTATTGGCTCTAACAACTGGAGGCAAGTCCTGGTCTTTACTCGCACCAAGCATGGAGCCAATCGCTTATCCGACCAACTTGCACAAGACGGTATTACTTCTGCGGCTATTCATGGTAATAAAAGTCAGGGAGCTCGCACAAAAGCACTTGCGAATTTTAAGGCAGGAAAAGTACGAGTCCTGGTGGCAACAGATATTGCAGCGCGAGGGCTAGACATTAGTCAGCTACCACATGTAGTCAATTTCGAGTTGCCAAATATTGCTGAAGACTATGTGCACCGCATCGGTCGTACAGGGCGCGCAGGTAACGAAGGTGAAGCCATGTCACTAGTTTGCGTTGACGAACTTAAGCTGCTGAAAGATATTGAACGGCTGATTAAGCGCAGTATTCCAAAGGTGGTTATCGAAGGCTTTGAACCTGATTTATCGATTAAGCCTGAGCCTATTAATAAAGGACGCGGCAAACGACCGCAGTCATCGCGTAAACCGGCTGGAAAACGAAGCTCCTCTTCTCGGAATAACAAGAAACCTTCTAACTCTAAATGGGGTTCTGGAAGGCAAAAACGCTCTGCGTAATTTTAATAACGCATAGTCGTTAATGTAAGTGATCGCAACGAACTCAGATGAAGCATTTTAGATCGTAAATGCTTCACCTGTTGATCGTTTTAATACAAAGAATCTCTTTTCTCTTATTATAAATATCAGTTTTTGGGTAGCTGCTACTAGCGATGTAGAGAGTTAAGATATTTTAATTTGATGAATAGATTAAACCAATAAAAGAACCAATACTAAATAGAATAGCAATTCCCCAAATGACCTTTTTATATTTATCTTGAATTTTATCGCTATTCTTAGAGCTCCATGGATTAACAATATATCTAAAAAATTTGAATATAGTGGAAAAAAATTGAAACCTACTTCGTACATCATAAATAATAAATTTAGTAATCAGCTTGTAAATAACCCCGAAAAAACCATACAGGGTCAATGACACACCAGAAAACCAAATAAATTCCAATAGTGCATAGCTCGTATCGACACTACTAACACCCAATATATATCGTATTAAACTATTGGCTGCCAGCACTAAAAGTCCAACGGCAAACCATTTGAATAACCCTTTCACTATACAATCCTTCTTATCGTCATATAAAAATGTCTTAGCTCTAGCGCGTAACAGCTTTAAAAGTTAAACGAGTATTTAGTACACCCTCGAAAAGAGCATCCAGCCTGACTTTGTTCGGTAGTGTTGTTATTTGTATTCCGAGCAAGTTATTTTTTTTAATACCACTCGGAGAGACGACTTTCATAAACCTAAGTTTAGCCTTCAGAAACTTTACTGTTAACGACACTCTAAGAGGAAAATATCCATCCAAAAATTTACGTCTAAAGGGCCCATTAATAAGCTGATAACCGTTGTCAGTTTTTTTCAATGATTGAATTTGTGCAGTCACGCATAAGCTTGCGCCTTTCTTTACGTTGACCATTTGAACTGAGGTCCCCTCTAGTCGCGCAGTATTAATTTTGTTAAAGCTAATGATTTTCAAGTGTCGGATATTTCGATATTTGTACACAACCTGTACGCGTGGAAATGCATCTAGTTGAAAATAACATTGTCGAAGGTCGACCCACCCTGTTTTAAGACTCGAATCGCTGATCGAAATATTGTTTTCAGAGTGCATAACACTCTTATATTTTTTAGGATCGAGAAAGGTGAGTTTTCCTTCATTGATTTTACGTTGCTTTTTAGCCGTCGGTATGGGTGCATCCGGATTGTTTAACCAATTCTCCAGCTGCTTCGTAGTCAGATTCTGTGAGTATGCACTTGCTGAAAATACTGCACAAAAAAATAAGGACACAAATGGTTTACGCATAATAAGTTATCCTGATCGTTATTGATTTTGATTTT
>VAOX01004956.1_pt1 | contig 16109 bp, 17 predicted proteins | sample 3393891 | NCBI WGS metagenome assembly VAOX01 (sample SAMN08290429, study PRJNA428436) | hydrothermal vent metagenome | isolation source: Deep-sea hydrothermal vent chimney | place: Indian Ocean: Southwest Indian Ridge | depth 2822 m m | reverse complement strand
GGCTTGGGTTTAGGCTTCGCTTTTTTCTTTTTAGGCGGCTTCTTTTTTGGTTTTTTAACTTCTTTTTTCTTTGGTTTTTCTTTTTTCTTTTCGGGTTTCTTTATTTCCGGTTTTTTAACAATCGGTTTTATAGGTTGTTTGATTAACAGGCGCGCAAAGCGAGGCGGCACTTCTACAAACTTATCTTTTTTTACTTCCGGTGTCGGTAAAAAAGGAATGATGAAAAAGAAAATAATAAATACAATAAATACTTTTTTAGCAATTTTATTAAAGCGTTGATCATTATCCGTGTCTGACCACGGTAATAACGGTTCAGAGGCGAAGTGATACATTAAATTTTCTCCCCTGGCGCCGGTTTTTGAAGCACGGCGAGAGATATATTAGTGTAGTTCGCATTAGAACAGGTCAGCATTATCTTTTTAAGTAACTTAAATGGAATTTTTTTATCACCCAATATGGTCACTTTTAAGCCTTTTTTATTCTTAGCGATGCGCATAGCGCGAGCCGCATAACGAGTAAGTTGCTTATGCAAACTGGGTATAATACTTGTTTTTTCGCGTAACGTATTTTTAACGAGTGCGACAGATCGTCCTTGAAGCAGTATGTGCTTATCATTAACCGTAATAACTAAGGATTTACTGGGTGTTTGTTGCGACGTTGATTCAGGCAATTGAATTGCTTTACTATTCGTTAACGCTTCTTCTTCTCCGGAACTGACCAACAAAAAGAATACTAATATCGTAAAGATATCCATCAATGACACCATGTTTAAGCTAGCAGTACGATCTTTTCTACGCTTATGGTGTGCCTGCATGCGTTTAGCACGTGCGGACATTTTCATTTTATTACGCTCATATTTATATTATTCAAATTTAATTATTATTTTATGGAGCATCGCCAATCGCAATTTCCGGAAACAACTCAGCATAGATAAACTCGCCGTCTTTTCTAGCCGGATAGGTACGCACAGAATCCATCACGCTCACCAGTGTTTCGTATGTAGTATCGGGTGAAGATAAAATGGTGGTGTTGGTTTTGTCTGGATATTTTGCTTTAATTTGTTTTAACAAATCCGTGAGTGCTTTAGTATTCTGTTTATCTTTATACAACGGTATAGACCGTAATAAACCACCGCGATTATCGACGACTGAAATTTTATTTTTGTAAATGATAACTTGAAATTCAAATTTAATTTTCTGTTTCGATGCTATGGTTTTACCGGCAGCCGGTAAATTTAACTCAAGAATTGCCATGCGTGAAAAGACAGCCGTAATCAGTAAGAACGGAACTAACACCACCATTAAATTCATAAAAGCAGTAATATTTAATTCAGCAGTATCAACATTACCCTTACGGCGTTTACGCAGACGGCTCATTATTTATTGCCAAAGCTGGTTTTTTCTGAAATTGAGTTTACAAATTTAACACCGGCCATTTCCAGGCTATCGACAATTTCAGTCGTTTTGGTTTGCAGCACGGTGTATATCAATAATAATGGTATCGCGACCATTAGTCCAAATGCGGTAGTGTTCATCGCAACAGAAATACTTTCGGATAGAATTTGTGCTTTTTGTGATGGGTCAGCCTCGGCAACGGCTTTAAATGCATTGATTAAACCAATAATGGTTCCAAGTAATCCTAGTAGCGTTGCGATATTGGCAAACGTAGCTAAATAATGAGTACGTTTTTCGATTCGTGGGATTATTTCCATCATGCCTTCTTCAATAGACATTTCTACATCGTCACGGTGTTTGGCGGTTTTTACTTTGGACAAACCATTGTTAATCACACGGCTCATGGCGTTGTTTTTCTTTGATGTTAAGCCATAGGCTTTTTGGAAATCACCTTGTTGTAGTATGGGTAATAATTCAGCTAGCAGTTTGCGGTTGGTTCTACGCGAGGCTGAAAGGTATACGTATCGTTCTATCGCAATTGCTGTACCAAGAGCTAAAACAACTGCAATGGGGTACATGAATATCCCCCCATTTTTAAAAAAATCTACAATAGTTGTGTACATGTCCATACTAATCTCCTGGAGCGTATGTTAATTATTAAATTATTTTGTTAATGCTAAAAATAACGAGTTAATAGTCTTCTTCGTTATTATCAGTAGTATCTGCGTTTAGTAAATCATGAAAATTAACTTGTCGTTGAAACTCTATTCTATTAATGGGTGCTAACGCATCATCTACCAGCCTATCGATTGGTAGGGACTCCATGTCAGGAAGTTGCGATTTTTTCCAAGGAACAATATACAACACTTTTGGTAATTCTCGGTTACCAATAAGCGAAGTTCCTTCCATTTCGATAACTTCTTCGGCAAGAACGAGATGACTATTAAACAATAAAGTGAATAATACTAGAGTTTTAAATTTCATGATTCGTACCTTTGTCGTATTGTATCGTAAGTTAAGATGCTTTTACACGTCGTTTAATATCAATAATCCAATTAGTGACTTTTTTGTCTTTATTTCCGGTAATTTCTTGATAGCGTTGATAATGTTCGAGTGCCTTCGTCAAATTGGAAAGATAAATATCGTATAAGATTCCGATATTTAAATGCGCATTGGCATAATCTGCATTGTTCAAGATTGCAAGTCGGTATGATTTCAAGGCATCTTTAAATTCACCGTTTTTACGCTGTATAATGCCAATGTGGTTATGGCTCACCGCATTATTTGGGTTTAATTTTAAGGCGCTACTAAATGCTTTTTTTGCTTTAGAGTATTGTTTTACTTGAAAATAAATTAATCCGAGATTGACGTGGGGACCAGCGAATTGTGGGTATTGTTGCGTCAATTTAGCCAAAAGTTTAATCGCCGAACGATTTTTCTTGGTTTGCATCAAAGTAACTGCACGATTAAAGTCGCGTTGAAATTTTGGTGTTATATCGGGTGTTTTAACAATAACACGTTCTGGTAAAGGTTCTTCAAATGGATCACTGGTTTGTGTCGCGCAAGCGGTTATATTTAATATAAATATAATCAGTAAACTATTTTTAATGTGGCTAATTTTAATGAACTGCATTTGTGTATTGCTCAATTTGTTCTGTTTTTGCGTATCGGGCTGGTAATAAAATACTGAGTTGTTTTAAACTACTTTTCACCCATTTATTATAAATTCCGTCTTTTATTCGCGCTACGTTAGTGGAATGAATTTCAATTGATTTTTCCTCTAACGGGTACGCTTGTTCTTCTAATAGAATTACATACTCTTCAAGTTGTTCTTTTGTTAAATTTTTAGGTCGTTGTGACTTCATTATGGATGTTGCGAAGTTACGGTATATTTCAGCAATCCGGTAGGTTGCTGACGTTGTTACCGACGCTACCTGATAGTTGACCGCGGTGGTATAAGCCGCTATGGCTATGCGCATTAGCTTTTTCTTTTTCTTTAGGCTCTTTTTGAGTGGTATGGTTAACTTAACTTTATTAAAAGCAACATGCTTTGGTTCGGCCATCGTTAATAATACTTCTGCGACTATATTTTTAGTTTCGTCAGTTCGATATTGAGGGTATTTTTTATCAATACGAATAATGTCTTTTAACCAGAACCATTGCTTTTTACGGTTGTTATTTTTTTTGTAGATTGTCACTAATTCATATCGAGCTTCGGTTGATTCAGGTTGTTTAGTTGGGAATAATTTAATGTATTGCTTATAAGCGGTTATGGCGCGTTTATCCAGCTTTGCTTTTTTATAGATTAACGTTACTTGCCAAAGAATTCGTTGTGACTCGGCCTTGTCAGGAGTGCTTAGCGCTAATACTTGCAATTCACCAGCAGCTTTAACGTGTTGACCAGACTTGCTATAAACCAGTGCTAATTTTTCGGTTACACCGGGTTGTAGTTTGTGCTTTTTAGATTGCGTTTGTCTAAACCGAACTAAAATTAACTCTGCTTTTTTCCATGATTCCAGTCCAATGTATTCTGCTGCGGCGTCATACTCTGCAGTTGCGACAATTGTTGCATTAGGAATTGATTTTCTGACCCGTAAAAATTGCAGAGCTGCTTTTTCATGATTACCGGCTGTGCGTAATTCTTCACCTTGTTTGTAGATGCTTGCTGCAAGTCGCTGAATAATAATTGATCGTTTTTTATCTTTTTTATCGTAATACGTAATACTTTTACGGTATGCGGTTTCTGCTTTTTTGTAATTACCAACTTTGTAGGAGCCTAGTTCAAACTTTGCATGAGCCAGAATTGTCCATGTTGGTTTCAATATTTTGGGCGATTTTTTACCCGGTCGAGTTAATAACAGTTCGGCTGTTTTTATTGTTCGAGTATAGTCTTTTAGGACGAATAATTTTTCAATGGTATTTAATAGTACAACTGGAACATTTTTATTTCTTGGAAATTTTTCACTAAAACGCAATGCACTCGCGATACTTTGTTGTTGCCAAATTGACACTTCATTTTTTGCGAGTGTCGGTATTAATTTTTCATAAGTCTGTATAGCAGCAAAGGCAGCGGTACTGCTTTTTCTGTGAGTTGGGTAGTCGTATGCTGTTTTTTCGTATTCGCTAATGGCCTTAATGTATTGCTTGCTGTCAAATAGTACTTCGGCTAATAGAAAGTTGTTGTGTGAAGTTCTTTTGTCCTTTGGAAAAAATTCAATGTACTTTCTATACCAAAGTGCCGCTTTATTATAATCAGAACGGCGTTGTTTCTTTTTTGCCACTGAATGGTAATGAGTGGATAAATCAGTTATGTGTTTTTTGAGCTGCGGGGTTAATGATTGTTGAGCATCGCTAGAATGGCTATTCCAATAAGCCGTGTTTACACCGTAGTTTTCAACAAAAGTTTCTTTAGTGGGTAAAATTAATGATGCGAAGCCACCACTAGAGTAGGCCAGTATTGCATCATTGTGAAAATCTGGCGCGAGGTCATGTTGTGGATGATGTGTAATAAACTCAAGATAAGTGTTTGCGGAATCGGTAATTCGATTCTTTTCTGTGTATAAGCTAGCGAGACTTTTATAAACTCGTGGCTCGTAACTTCTTTTGCCATTCTCTTGAAAATAACGTGACACGCTTTTGGGGCCGTCTAAATAAGTAAAGGTTAAACTAATCGCCCGCAAGGTATCTTTGATAAGCTCTTGTTCGCTTCGTGGTAGTGGTGACTTTTTATTATTTGACCCTTTGGGGTTTATTCCTGATACTGATTTATTGGTATTTATTTGCAGTTTTTGATCGAGTAATTGAAAAAAGGCATTAAGCGTTTTTTCGTGTTTACTTTGTTTAAATAAGCTCCAGCTGTATTTATACAGTGAACGTTGGAAATAAACAGATTTTGAATCTGAATTTATCACTTTCTGGTAAGCCAGTTCAGCATTTTTATAATCACCCAAAACAAACAGTGTCTCACCTCGGCGGAAGTTAATCTCTAACGCTCGCGGGTCATTTGGATATTTTTCAATAAGTATATTGAGCGTTGTTAATGCTTCTTCAAGCTCACCAAGTAACTCAAATGCTTTTGCTAATTGGTAATAAATATCATTGTTTGATTCTTTATTTGGGTATTTCTTTAAATAGGATTCATATTGTCTAATGGCGCTATTGAGATCAACCTTACTTTGAGATTGGGTACGTTGACTTTGACTGGTATTTTTGGTTACACCAGACTCTAGTTTTAAGTCAGCCAGTCGTCGTAATGAATCTTGATAGATTCTTTCATTTGATGCAGTTTTTCCTGCAACAACATTTTCATAGGTGGTAATTACTTTTTTACGAGTCATCTTTCTTTTAGATGGCTCAATTTCTGCAAAAGTAACTTCTTTATCTTCCAAACTATCCAGTGTCGCAGATCTTTTACCTGCGCTACAAGATGTAAGCGCAATTGAAAGCATTGCAATCGTTAAAGCAAATAGTAAATTATTATTTTTGTTTTTCAGAGATAAACTGATAAAATTCATGAGACCCGTGTTCATAATGCTACGATGCTATTCCCAAATATTAATGTTAAGTTCTGGCGTTTCTTGTTGTTCTGATTTGGAAATATTAAGTTCAACATATTTAGTGTTATGAGTTTTAGTGAATTTTGCCGAGGACCTGACATTGTATTTTTTATTTTTTTCATCCATAGCCGAAAATTGAGCATAAATTGTATGTTCACCTTTTGACAAGTTTTCGATATATATTTTTTGAACGGCATTATTAATAAGAGCATTACTTTCTCTTTTGGTATACAGATAGGTTTTAGTTTTTTTAGTATCAAAGTATAAGCTAACCGAATCGAGTGTGAAATTTGATTTAGCCGTTACTGATAATAACACGGCGATCTGAGTTTGTTTTGGATTTAGCAATATCTCTTGAAGTTCAGATATTTCATTTTTAATTGTTTCTATGTTTTTTTCACTAGCAAATAAAGACGCTGAGCAACCTAACAGTGCAATGGTGCCTGCGTAAATTAAAAACTGTGGAATAGCATTTAATTTTATTATTTTCATTACTGAACATTTTACCTTTATTCTTAGTTGTTAGACAGGGAATACTATATTAAATTTGTGTCTATTAAATATTAATTACTACGCCATATTATGATAATTTAACTTAATTACACTATTTTAATGGATTCTACGTTGCTACAGCAATTACAATTATTCTCATGAGTATAATTATAGGGTTGCAGTTGATTTAAGCAATTGAGCGTGAACGTCTTGAGATAGTGTGAACGGAGAATGTGGCTGCCTTTATAATCCAATTTGTTAAATAATAGACGATTATACGATTATACGTGTATTAATCTGTATAGAGCATCACAAAACTACATTTTATCTAACTAATCAATAACTTAGCTTGAATGTAGGTTTTTCTGACATGCACTAGAGTTTAGCAAGTTATTGTATTCAATGATAAAAATACTAAGAATATGATCCTTAGGCTTAGTTTTGAGGTTTAAGCAGTCCCGATGAATAATGTAACTTGCCATTGGAATCAATTATGATGGCATCGAAGTTCGTGATTTGCTCAATGAGCTTTAAAGCTGCTTTAGTTCCAAGAACAAACAAACTCGTTGATAGCGCATCACAAGTGGTTGAATCAGGGCCAATAACCGAGACACTTTGAACGGAACTAATTGAACGCCCGGTTTTTGGGCTTATTATATGATGGTAACGTATCCCGTCTTCAATAAAATAACGCTCATAATCACCCGAGGTGGATATAGCCGTATTGCTGAGCGGAATTAATACGGCCGACTTTCCTTTAACGCGGGGGTTTCGAATGCCAGTAACCCAGGGGCGACCCCGGTGATCACCAATAATCCGGGTATCACCGCCAGCGCTGACTAAACCGTGTTGAATTCCGTGTTTACTCAGAATTTTGATACTGTTGTCCACTGCAAGACCTTTAGCAATGCCACCTAAATCAATGATAACCCCTGACCGTGCAAATTTCACACTGTTATCAGCCTGAGTTAAAATGAGGTGTTTATAACTAATTTTAGGTAGGTTGGCGCTAATTAGCTGTGCTGCTGGTTTTTTTTTGTTTCGATAATCGTATAAATTTCCAACACTCGCAAAAGTAACGTCAAATGCGCCATTGGTTAATTTTGATATTTCAATTGATTTTTTAATCAAATTAAACAACTCGTTGCTTATCACTATTTTTGAAGTAGCCGCATTTTGATTAACTTTTGATAATTCACTGCTTTTTTTGTAGGGGCTCATTAATTGGTCAATTCGGTGCATCTCGAACATGACCATTTTTAATAACGCGGAGCCCGAGCCAGGGCTTGTGTCATCAAGCCAAAATTCGACTCGAACTTCAGTTCCCATTATGGCTTGAGTATCTTTAAACCACTGGGCATTGACTTTAGGGCTATAGGATAAACTACAGATTAGAAGTGCTAGAACAGAATAAAATCGAAGAGGGATGACATGGTTTATATAAAAGCTCATTTTGATCGACTTTAAAATTGAATTGATTATATGTAATTATAATTGGATTTATCATTAATACGCAATTTCAATAGCAAAATTATTATTTAATTTAACCCTAGTCTTCTTTGAGCTTACTCTATAAAACTGTGCCATTATTACCGTATTGTGTGAAATAAAGTCTCAATATTTATAAAAATATATATTTATATTTATCAATTTTAGCCGATAAAGGCATTGACAATGATGCGAATAATTTGAAGCCTGATAATAAAATGCCACAAAATACCATGGAATCGTTACTCCGTGCGCTTAGAGATGATTATCTGGCGGATTTGCCAACACGTCTTCATGAAATGGAAAATGAAGTTCTTGCATTAGAAGATGTAAATAAATATGAAGAATATTATCAAACGCTATTTAGAAACGTTCATAGTATTAAGGGCAGTGCTGGGACACACGGTTTATTTATTTTGACCAAAATATGTCATCGTTTAGAAGACCATTTGACATCAAAAAAAAACGTCGATGTTATAACTCATAGTGAGGCATCAAATTTATTAAATTATATTGATTTACTCGAACTAGCAAGAGAGCAAATCATAAATGGTAAAGAAGTCTTTACAAAAATTGAATCTGAGCTTGATGCATTAGCTGTTGTTGCTTTTAAAGATGTTATAAAAGTAATAATTATAGGCCAATCCGCGTCAACTATTGATTTAATCACAAAATTGTTAATAAACTATTCGGTTCAGATTGTAACCGCATCGAATGGATTGCAATCATTAGATAAGCTCATGAACGATAAATTTGATCTCATGTTTGTTGGAATGGAGTTACCGGTATTAAACGGCATTGCTGTAATAGCTGCAACGAGAATGTCAAAATCAATTAATGCTACTATCCCAATAGTTTTATTTACGTCAACTGTAAGAATTGATGTGGAGCCAATGTTATCGGTAGATTATATCATTCAGCGTGATTCTAATATGATGATGAATGTTGATGAGGCATTTAAAACACTATTTAAAAATAGTTAATATTCTGTATCTTGGCCGTTAATATTAGAACTCACATTATTGATGGCTCAACAACGTCAAACAAAAGGTCCTGAAGGGTGATAATTTCCATAAATTAGTATTTTATTAATTTACTTAAGGAAACTTGACTTGATTATTAAATGGCAAAGAAAATAAATTTTTTACGTTGTGGATTTAGCTTGCCATTGTTCTGCTGATTTAGCATCACCCGATTTAAGGTAATATTTTGAAATCATTCTACAGGCCGGAGCTTGGCATTTTGGATTTAATTCCATTGCTCTGGTTAGTACTTTGATACCCGAATCGTCATTACTGCCTAATAGCATTCGACCAACGGTATATAAAATTTTCACATCATCCGGACGTTGTTGTAGAATCCGTTGGTAAATTTTTAGTCCAGCTGTTTTACCATCGACCTTGCTGGTGAGTCTAGCGAGTTCAAAAACTTCGTCTTCATTTAATGGTGTTACTTTAGATTTTTTTTGTAACTCGCGTAACTGCATGACAAGTGGATCGTCATCACCGTATGATTCTTGGGTTTGGCTTGAATCTTTAATAACATTTAAAGCCAGTTGCAGTCGTTGTAACCAAATTTGGTCCATTGTGGCGATAACGTCGTTAACATACTCACCAAGGTAATGTTTTGCCGCATTAAATTTGAATTTATTGGGAACGATAATCTCTTCATGGCCTAAGGCGTACATCCGTTCTCGTAATCCTGGCACGGTATGGGAATAATCGACTGAATCCGAGTGGGCAGTTTTTAGCCATCGCTCTTTATCTTCATGATTTAGTCCTTTCGCTATAGCATTTGCCATTGAATCGTAAGGCAGAAATTCAGGTTCCATCGGATTTTTGCGCGCCATACTTTGGATTTTAGGCCAATATTTTTTTTCTAAAAACTCCAAGTTTACAATATTAGCGCTTATCATCGCGACAACATCATTGTCATTGATAACATCGAGTACATAATAATCAGACTTGAATTCATCTTTTTGGATGGCGTGATAGGTTATGGCTTCGGTTAAAGGACAATAAATAGAAAAGAAATAATACAAAAATTTATCAGCAGGCGTGGTTCCAGTTTTGTAGGCTTTTAAATAATATCGCCACATTAACGTTGAGCGATTTATCCAGTTGGTGAGTTTGTTATATTGTCCTGAATATTGACCAATAATACGTGCCAGCAAGCCTTTAAAATGCTCTGGACTTAAGCATAGTAAGGTGGGTAATCCAATACACAATGTTTTATGTGTTATTAATGGCAAACTATACCGAGGTGTTTGGATGATGTTAATGGAGTATTCAGGTGTAAAAATAATATGATCAAATGCTCGACATGAATACCGTTCTGTTAAGAGCAATATTTCATCAATAATTTTATCCGGTTTCTCCCAATCTAACTCAACACCGGTTGGGGTTTGAAACTTTGTTCGATACATAAAGAAACTGATTATTGCCGCAAGTGATAAAATGCTTATATGAACTAGGACTAAAAGCCAATCGACAAATCCTGATGCGGATGCGATCGAGCCAAATAATTTAAAAAATAAGATTAGTGACAATAATGGGAAAAAGGCTAAAAAGATAAAACCAATACTGGTCGATAAAGTTGCTAGCATTAAATAGCTTTTTGGAAACTTGGTATTCAGCGGTTGCAATAGCGGAATTATTCGAACAAATTTTATGATATCGTTTAACATTTGATTTTGTGACTACGCCTATTACGGTATTATTTATAGTGTTATTACATGTGGATAATCTTTAAATATATTCTGGATTTTTTTTATAATTATATTCAGAATTTCAACTCTAGAATATCTTTATACAACAATAGAGTATTTACAGATTATGACTATGATGTTAATCACAAAATAAGATTATTTTGCTTTTATTTGACAATAATATTTTTCAATAAACCAATTTAATTAATATATTCGCTATTATCGTCATGTATTTTATACCTTTTTATACTAAGTATAAATGGATGGTAGTAATCCTGTCGAGTGTAACAGTGCTACAACAAATATTTTTCACTGGTTATTCGTCATGTTTTTATGCTTTAGATGTGAACTGTACCCGATAAATAGGAATAAGCGAAAGGATGTTAGCGTGATAGGATTTTTGAAGATACTAACAGCAATATTGTTGCTGATAATGGTTGTTTCTGCGTGTTCTGAAAAGACCGTAGAACAACAAATCGAATCACAAATTGTTGCTATGCAGCAGGCAATATCGGATAAATCGCTTAAGGATTTTATGACTCATTTTGCTCATGATTTTATGGGTAATAAAATGGTCACTCGTCAACAATTAAAGCAACAAATTTTCTTTCACTTCAGACGCAATCGAAATATTGAGACTTATAAAGTGCGTGCAGAAGTATTGCTGGAACAAGAAACCGTACGTGCAAAAATCTTTGTTATTGTTTCTGGCAGTAATAACAAGCTGCCTGAACGAGGGCGAGTGTACACCATAAACTCTACTTGGGAGCAACGTGATAACAGTTGGGTTATTATAACGGCAGATTGGAAAGACGCTGTTATTGATAGTGTTGGTGATATTAAAAATTTTTAGCGTTACTCTGTTATCACCACTTTGTTGCTGCGTTCAATTGCATGGCTGTAAATAGGAAACTGATCTTTTTTTCTATCTTCAAAATAATAACGTAAAGTTTTCTCTATGGTTTTAAATGCCAATTGTTGCCATGGTATTTCATCTTCACTAAAAAGTTTAACTTCTAAACTTTCAATTCCGGCTGAAAAATTTAAATCCAATAGTTCAGCACGATACATTACATAGACTTGGCTAATATGGGGTAGGCTAAAAACCGTATACAAGCCACTAATGTTAATATTTGCATTAGCCTCTTCTACACTTTCACGGATGGCAGCTTGTTCTAAGGTTTCATTATTTTCCATGAAACCGGCGGGTAAAGTCCACTTACCATGACGTGGTTCAATAGCACGTTTACACAATAATACCTTATCTTGCCAAACGGGTAGTGTACCTGTAACGACTTTGGGATTTTGATAATGAATGGTATTGCAATGATGGCAAATATAGCGCGGTAAATTGTCGCCATCGGGTACTTCGAAAACGACGCTGTTACCACATTGAGCACAATAATTCATATCGGTTTAAGATACTGACTGCTGGCTTAACCACAAAGACCATTCACTGTGAAGGCTAACATCAATACCGTCATTTGCTGCCCGTGACTGTAAGGTTGTTTGTATATCTTGCAATAAATTCGAATCCATTAGATCGAAATTGTCTTGAATTTGACTGTGTAATACTTGGTATATTAATTTTAATTCAGAGACTGGGTACTCGTTGATGACTTTCATATAATTTGCTTGTTCATGTTGATTGTAGTGAATAGGTTTAATTATTTTTTGCCGCCAGCAGCTTGAAAACCATCCGGTAAGCTACCAAGATCGCCTTCTTTAAATAAAAATCCAAGCATGTGTTGTTCAATTAAATCCAAGCTGCGAGGATCTGCTGTGTTTAATTGATTTTCATTAATAATAGAGGTTAATCGTTCTAGCCATTTATTCCAGCCTTCCTTCGAAACACTGTCAAAAATTCGTTGTCCCAATTCAGCTGGGTGAGGAAGTTCATCTAATCCTTCCGCTTCTCGATTTAAAACTTGGCAAAAGACCATTCTAGTCATACTGATATTCCCGTAACGTAACTTATAAAAACGCTATTATGACCTATATTGGAGGTCAATGTGTAGTTGAAAACAGTATGCTGTGTTAGAATTTACTAAAGTAATTTACAATTATTAGTAAATACTGGCCAAATAATGGGTTTAATAAACCACAATTAAAAGTTGTGTTTATTGGATGTTTCGAGTTGTCGAAATTGAGCAAATTTAGAATGGCAAGTTAATTATGGAGTGTGGACAATGAATGATATGACAGCAGCAGTGTTTAATACAACTATCACCGATTCTGATATGAAAATAACAGACTCGGCGATAGCGCAAATGGCTGAGTTGATTAAGAGTGGCGAAGATGATGTTCAAGCTATTCGTGTTTTTGTATCCGGTGGCGGTTGTGGCGGTATGACCTATGGTATGACTTATGCGGATGCCCCTTCAAAATTCGATAAAGTAAAAACAGCTGACGGTTTTAAATTATACGTCGATGCGGTTGCGCTAGGGTATTTAAAAGGCTGTGAAGTTGATTATGTTAATGATGGTGTTAATAGTAGTTTTGTATTCAACAACGTATTTCAAAGTGTTGGTGGATCAGGTGCGTGTGGCGGATGTGGTTCCGGCGGCGGCGGTGGTGGTTGCGGCTAAATATTAGCGTTTAATGGTTAATTTAGTCGTTAACCATTACGCCTTTTTATCTCATCAAGTAAATCTATTCGTCCGTAGCTTATTTTTATTGTTAAGAAGTGTCGGACATCAATGAACTCGTGTTTTTCAAGTTTAGCCATATGAGTAAAAATCAACGCGATAACAAACGTATTTTGTTGATTGCTCCGCATGGCAGTTATCGTACTTTTGCCTTTATAAATGCCGCAAAACAAAAAAATATTGATGTGTTAATAGCATCAGAAGGGCAGCACTCCGTAGTCAGTGCGTACTCTGAAGGCATGCACATTAAATTTGATGAGCCTGATGAAGCCATTGATAAAATGTTAAATGAAGCATCTAAACGACCTTTTTCAGCGGTGATTGGAACCGATGATTCTACCACCGAGCTAGCTTCGATTGTTTCAAAAGCCTTAGCCTTACCTCATAACAAACCATCTTCTGTTCAAATTGCAAAAAGAAAAGATTTGGCTCGAGCTTGTTTGTTAGAGGCCGGTGTTAAAGTTCCTAACTTTGCAATAATTGATACCAAATTATCACTTTCTGTACTAAAGCAGATGAGTTCATTGAGATTTCCGGTTGTTGTTAAACCGATTGGTTTGTCGGGAAGTTTGGGCGTTATTCGAGCGAATGATACTCAAGAATTAGAAACTGTTTGTACTCGTGTTTTCAATATAATTAATCTTGATAAAAAATTAAGCCCCGAAAATTACCGCTACTTGATCATTGAAGAATTTATTGCGGGTGATGAAATAGCGGTTGAAGGAATATTAACAAACTCCAAGTTTAATTTACTGAGTATTTTTGATAAGCCAGATCCTCTCAATGGTCCTTATTTTGAAGAGACCTATTATATTACGCCATCGACGTTGACTAAAACACAACAGACTGAGTTGATTGCAACATTGCAATCGGCCTGTGACGCTTATGGTCTTGAAGAAGGTCCTATTCATGCTGAGTGTCGCATTAATCGGGCCGGAATTTGGGTTATTGAAATTGCAGCTCGTACCATCGGAGGGCTTTGTGGTCGACTATTGCAGTTTGGGACAGGGTTTAACTTGGAGGAATTAGTTTTAGCACACGCAGTTGGTGAACCTATACCAACATTGGATAAGCAACAACAAAATAATGCCTCTGGTGTATTAATGATTCCAATTCCACGACATGGCATTTTAAAACGAGTTGAAGGTTTATTGGCGGCTCAAGATATACCATTAATTGATGATGTCAGTATCCAAATTCAACCCGGCTACGAAGTAACACCATTGCCCGAAGGCTCAAGTTATCTTGGTTTTATCTTTGCATCTGGAAAAACAGCAATCGAAGTAGAGCAAGCCTTACGAGACGCACATGACTGTTTAACGATTGTTATTGCGCCATTACTATTTAAAGCAAACGTAGCCTGAATTATTTAGGTTGTTTATATATTTAGGACAGAATGATGAATCAATTTCCACCGATTACCACTACAAGTAATTCCGATATTTCCGGGAATTCAGATAACTCTCATTACAAACTTATTGAGACAGGGTTACAGGAAAAAATGTCCGATGGTTCTACTCGTTGTAATTTGTGTTTATGGCGCTGCCGCTTAAGGCATGGCCAACGCGGTTTTTGTCAGGCACATGTTAATCGACACGGTACGTTGTACAATTTATCGTATGGCATTATCTCGGCGATTGAAGTTGGAAATATTGAAGATAAACCCGTAAAGCACTTTCGACCGGGTACCAAGGTCATGTCGATTGGAAGTTACGGCTGTAGTTTTCGGTGTGATGGTTGTCATAATCTAAATATATCTTGGGGTGTCGAAACGTTAGATGATCTTGCAAAAGGTGTTTCTACTGAAGCCTATGTCTCTCCAGAAGAGATTGTTGCAACGGCATTGCGACACGAGGTTCAGGGGATTGCATTTACATATTCTGAACCGGCTGTTTGGATGGAATACGTTATAGATGTGGCTATCATTGCACGCAAGGCTGGCTTATACCTTGTTTATGTCTCGAACAGTTTTGTAACAGATGAAGCGTTAGAGTTAATGGCACCGCATATCGATGTGTTATGTTCAGATGTTAAAAGTTTGGATGACGATTTTTATTATGACATTTGTAAGAAAGCAAAAGTAAGTGAAGTGTTGGCCTCCATCAAAAAGGCCCATGAGCTTGGAATGCATGTCGAAACGAGAACCAATATTATTCCAACTAAAAACGATGATATTGAGATGTTACGTAAAGCCGCTATTTGGATTCGCGATAATCTTGGTGCCGATAGTCCGTGGCATATCACGCGATTTTTTCCTGCGTTTAAATTAAGCCATATCCCTGCGACCCCGACTGACATTATGTGGCAAACATATGACGTTGCACGTGAAGTAGGTTTAACGAATGTGTATGTCTACGATGATAAGGGCTGTGATTGTGCTGATACAAACCTACCGGTGTCGAGTTTTCTACAAGGTGATGCAGCGAGTATTCATGAAATGAAAAAATGTGCTGCAGATTGTTGTGGCGATGAGGGAATCTTGTTGAAAAAATATGAAAAGTGATGTTCTATCACGGTTGCCTCCATCTACGTTTAAAGCTCTATAGTGGCATAACGGCAATTCAGAGCAAGTGGACACCGGCCTAAAAACGTTACCGGTGTGACGGCGGTAAAATATTCATTGATGTTAATTCCAACTCTCACGTCATACCGGTATGCCTTTGGGCCGGTATCCAGGTTTAAAGCTCAATAGTGGCATAACGGCAATTCAGAGCAAGTGGACACCGGCCTAAAAACGTTACCGGTGTGACGGTGGTAAAATATTCATTGATGTTAATTCCAACTCTCACGTCATACCGGTATGCCTTTGGGCCGGTATCCAGGT
>VAOX01031656.1_pt1 | contig 16150 bp, 14 predicted proteins | sample 3393891 | NCBI WGS metagenome assembly VAOX01 (sample SAMN08290429, study PRJNA428436) | hydrothermal vent metagenome | isolation source: Deep-sea hydrothermal vent chimney | place: Indian Ocean: Southwest Indian Ridge | depth 2822 m m | reverse complement strand
TAACTGCTAATAGTCAGGTGGAACGGTTATTCGAGCAATGTGTGGAATTTGAGCCACGCTTTGCTGTTTTGGTGGACAGACTTGCAGCTAAACAACTGCAGTCTAAAATAACTGAAGCAAATTTAGATATAGAAGTACTAGCTGGTCACGATGCTTTAGATAGGGTTGCAGCTTTAGATGACATTAAGTATGTCATGGCAGCCATTGTGGGTGCAGCGGGGCTACAGTCATCATTGGCCGCGGCAAGGTCAGGAAAACATATTCTATTAGCAAATAAAGAAGCGTTAGTAATGTCTGGTGAGCTTTTTATGAATGAAGTCAAGCAACATTCTGCTGTATTATTACCGATTGACAGTGAACATAATGCAATTTTTCAGTGTTTACCTAGCGATATTTCTGCTGGTTTAAATAAAATTGGTGTCAATAAAATTTATTTAACTGGTTCAGGTGGTCCTTTTCGTAATGTTCCTCTTGAAGAATTAAATAGTATTACTCCTGATCAAGCTTGTGCGCATCCAAATTGGAGCATGGGAAGAAAAATATCGGTTGATTCAGCAACCATGATGAACAAGGGCTTAGAAATTATTGAGGCTAAGTGGTTGTTTCAAGCAAGGTCCGATCAAATTGAAGTTGTGGTACACCCTCAAAGTGTCATTCATTCCATGGTGCAATACAAAGATGGTTCAGTATTAGCTCAGCTGGGACACCCGGACATGCGAACACCAATTGCAAATGCACTGGCATGGCCCAAACGAATCAATTCAGGAGTAGCTGATTTAGACATTATCTCACTAGCCAGATTGGATTTTGAAGCGCCAGACGAGAAACGTTTTCCATGCCTAAGATTAGCACGAGATGCTATGGAGGCTGGCGGTACTGCCTGTACCATTTTAAATGCAGCAAATGAAATTGCAGTTGAGGAATTTTTGAGGTCAAAAATTCGATTTATCGATATTTCTAAAGTTGTTGATAGTGTCTTACAAGCTGAAGAAATTATCCATGCTGACAGTATTGAAGTAATAGTTGACTGCGATCATCGCGCACGTAAGCGAGCGATGGATTATATTAATTTAGATATTCAGAAGGTTGGCTAGTGAAATGTTAGATATTCTTAGTAATTTATTTTATTTTATAATTGCCATTACAATTTTAATCGCGTTTCATGAGTTCGGTCATTTTTGGGTCGCTAGAAAACTGGGAATAAAAGTATTACGTTTTTCAATTGGTTTTGGGAAACCATTATTTGTTAAAAAATTTGGTAAAGACAATACCGAGTTTGTGTTTGCGGCAATACCACTGGGTGGTTATGTAAAAATGCTAGATGAACGTGAATCTGATGTTGCATCATCCGAAGTACATCGGGCTTTTAATCGACAAAGTGTCTTTAAACGCTTTGCGGTGGTTTTTGCTGGACCAGCATTTAATTTTATTTTTGCAGTTTTTGCGTATTGGTTAATGTTTGTCGTTAGTGTTACCGGTTTAAAGCCGGTTATAGGCGATATCTTTCCGGACTCTCCAGCTCAGCGGGCCGGTTTAACGAAAGGTTTAGAAATTATCTCTGTTGATGGCGAAGAAACCCCCGTTATCAGTGTTGCAATTAGCTCAATGTTACCTGCATTATTAGACCAAGCCACAATAAGTGTAAAAGCGAAAGGCAGTGATGGCATAATATCTGAATACACATTAAATTTTCAAAATATCGATCCGGATGATGCCTTAACTAATTATTACAAAGCGGTAGGCATTTATCCTTGGCGACCTGTTGGGCCTCCTAAAGTTGTTCGTTTGATAGCGAATAAGCCCGCCATTAAAGCAGGCTTTAAAATAGATGATATTATTTTAAAAGTTGACGATATTGTTATAGACAGTTCGAATACATTAATACGGTATGTTAGCTCTAGAGCGGGGCAAGAACTTACCTTTATAGTAAAAAGAAACTCACAGGAAGTTGAGTTAAGTGTTACCCCTCTTGAAGAAGTTGATAATGGTAAGACTGTTGGACGAATTGGTCTGGGACCGGCAGATACAGGGGTTTATCCTGATGAGATGAAAGTGGTTTACCAATACCCACCTTTGAAGGCTGTGCCCGAAGCTATCAGTAAAGTATGGGTAAATACTAAGCTTATGTTGAGTACTTTTGGTAAAATGTTAACTGGTTCAGTCTCAGTTAATAAAATAAGTGGTCCAATAACGATAGCGAAATACGCCGGTATTACAGCAAGTTCGGGATTTTCTGCTTTTGTTAGTTTTTTAGCCGTTGTTAGCATTAGTCTAGGTTTAATTAACTTATTCCCAATTCCGATTTTGGATGGTGGGCATCTTTTTAATTATTTAATTGAAATGGTTAAGGGCAGTCCAGTTTCAGAAAACTTTGAAATGGTTGGGCAACGTATTGGGATATTAATACTGGCGATGCTAATGAGTGTTGCCATTTATAATGATATTATAGGTTTATTTAGGTAGTTGTAATAAGAATATGTTTAAGTTTAAAAAAATAAGTTTACTGGTTTTAGGTGTTCTGTCTTGTTCAAATGCATATTCATTTGATGAGTTTAAGGTGCGTGATATTCGCTTGGAAGGCTTGCAACGAATTTCTTTAGGTACTGTTTTTAATTATCTACCAATTAAAGTTGGTGATAATTTTACAAATAAACTAAGTAGCCAAGCGATTAAGGCTTTGTATAAAACGGGATCTTTTAAAGATATTCATTTTGAACGTGAAGGTGACGTTCTGGTGATTTTTGTAGCTGAGCGTCCTGCTATTGCTGAAATTAAATTTGAAGGCAATGATGATATTCAAACTGACTCACTGGAAAGCGTACTAAAACAAATAGGCTTAATAAAAGGTCGTGTTTTTGATCCTTCAGTATTAGAACGAATGAAACAAGAGCTTAAACGGCAATATTACAGTCTTGGTAAGTACAGTGTAAAAGTGGATACTGAAATTACAGTTTTAGAACGTAATAGAGTTGATGTGGAAATTAAAATTGCAGAAGGGGATTCTGCTGAAATTCATGCAATTAATATTGTAGGAAATAAAGTATTTAATAATACTGACTTGCTCAATGTTTTCGAATCAGCTGGAACTGGTTTTTTTGGTGGAAGAAAGCAATATTCAAAACAACTTTTATCAGGTGATCTGGAAAAATTAAAATCTTATTATCTTGATCGTGGTTATATTAATTTTGCAATTAACTCTACTCAAGTGTCTATATCGCCAGATAAGCAAGATATTTACATTACGATTAATGTAACAGAAGGCGCACGCTACACTATACGAGAAGTTAAAATTATAGGTGAATACGCAATTAACGATAGTGTTATTAGAAACCTAGTTCCTATTAAAGTGAACGAGGTTTTCTCGCGTAAAAAAACTTCAATAAGTCGCACTAATATAACGAATCGCTTATCTGCACTAGGCTATGCATTTTCTAACGTTAATGTCATACCTGACATCGATGAAGATTCGAAAACAGTGGCATTAAATTTATACGTTGATCAAGGACGACGTGTTTATGTTCGACGCGTTAATATCAATGGCAACGTAAAAACAAAAGATGAGGTGGTTCGACGTGAAGTACGTCAAATGGAAAACGGTTGGTTGTCTACCGACAAAGTAGCTCAATCGAGAACTCGTTTAAACCGGCTTGGCTTCTTTGAATCGGTTAACGTTGAAACACCACCTGTTGCAGGAACCAATGATCAGGTAGATGTGAATTATACTGTCAGTGAAAGACCAACAGGACAAATTACCGCAGGTTTGGGCTTCTCTGATACTCAAGGTGTTATTTTAAACTTTGGTTTATCACAAGATAATTTTGTCGGTACCGGTAAACGTGTGGCTATTAATATTGATAATAGCCAAGTGACTAAATCATACCGGTTAAGTATTAATGACCCGTATTATACTATTGATGGTGTTAGTCGTGGTTTTACACTGTTTTCAAGAAGTATCGATACCAGACAGACGAATATTGTTAATTATAATACTAATAGTATGGGTGGAAGCCTGAGTTACGGTATTCCACTAACTGAAAATCAGTTTATGAACTTCTCCTTAGGGTATGAAGAAACAGAACTAATTACGGGCTCTGATACTGTACCTTCGATTCAAGAATTTACAGATGAACACGGTACTAAATTTGATACCATAACGTTATCAACTGCCTGGCAGATTGATAATAGAGACCGCAGTTTATTTGCAACAAAGGGTCATAAAACACGTGTTACTACCGAAGTAGCGGTGCCCGGTGGTGATCTTGAATTTTATAAAGTTCGGTTTGAAACACGACATTTTTTTACTGTTTATCCTGGTTGGACTGTCATGGCTAATTTAGAGTTAGCCACCGGTGATGGTTATGGGGGAACATCAGAGTTACCACCGTATAAAAACTATTTTGTGGGTGGTAGTCGTTCAGTTCGAGGCTATAATTCAGGTAGTATTGGCAGTCTTGGAGCTAAAGAATTGGGTCGACCTATTGGGGGGAATAAACGAATATTGTCCAATATTGAGTTAGTATTACCCAGTTCAGATGGTAACACGGCCTCTGGGTTTCGATTTAGTTTATTCGTTGACTCTGGATTCGTTTACGCCAAAGATGATCCTGTTGTACTTGGTGCGGTGCGGTCGTCTTATGGCGTTTCAGCAATCTGGTTAGCACCCATTGGTATTTTGCGATTTAGTCTTGCGGCTGCTATCGATGAACAGCCTAACGATGATTTACAATCGTTCCAGTTCACATTAGGCTCAGCTTTTTAGGTGGTGAAAATGACAGTAAAATATAACCGAATATTTTTATTTTTATTTTTGTTTGTTAGTTCATTTGAACTAACGGCTGCTGAATTAAAAATTGGTTTTGTGGATATTTCATCGGTAATGCGCGATGCACCACAAGCTGATTCAGCGCGAGAAAAGTTACAAAACTTATTTGCACCAAGAGAAAAAGCTATTGCAAAAAATCAAAAGAAATTAGTTAAATTTGAAAAAGATTTTAGTAAAAATGCGGCTTTTGTGAGTAGGGAAGATAAAGTAAAAAAAGAAAGAGCCATTTTTATATTGCAACGTGATATTAAACGTGCAAAACAAGAGTTTAATGAAGATTTAAATATAAAAAGAAATGATGAATTAAATAAGCTACAAAAACTGGTATTTAAAACCATAGTGAAATACGCAAAAAATAATAACTACGACGCAATACTTGGTGAGTCAGTATTATTTGCAAATAAAAGAGTTGATGTAACTGCAAAAGTTTTAAAATTGTTAAAAAAACAATATAAAAATAATAAGTAATATAAAAAGTTTAAAAAAATAATTGTGTTATTAATTTAAGGATAAACGAGTGAGCGTCAGTCTTTTAGAACTTTCAAAACTTGTCGATGGTGTTGTACTTGGTGACGATAACTGTTTAATAAACTCTGTAGCGACATTATCTGCTGCTGAAGAGGGGCAAATCAGTTTTTTATCCAATAGTAAATTTAAAAAAAAATTAAATGACTGTGCGGCAAGTGCGATTATTTTAAAAGACAGTGATAAAGATGAATTTTCGAAAAACTGTATTATCGTAACCGATCCACAGTTGGCGTATGCGAAAATTGCGACACGACTACATCCTCTTGCAAAAGCATCAAATCAAATACATAGCAGTGCTGTAATTGCCCAAACGGCGAAACTTGATGCTAGCTGCAGTGTCGGCGCAAATAGTGTTATCGATGAAAATGCGATTATTGGTAAAAACGTCATTATAGGGGCTGGTTGTTATATTGGTTGCGATGCTGTTATAGCCGTCGACACACGTATCTACCCTAATGTTGTTATAAAACATGGCAGTTTGATTGGTAAACGTTGTATTATTGATTCTGGAACGATAATAGGCTCTGATGGCTTTGGAAATGCTAATGACAATGGTACTTGGGTAAAAATTCCCCAAATTGGAATTGTTATAATTGGTGATGATGTACAAATTGGTTCAAATGTCGTTATTGATCGTGGTGCTATCGAGAATACAGTGATTAGTGATGGGGTTATTATGGATAATCTAATCCATGTTGCACATAATGTCATAATTGGCGAAAATACAGCCGTAGCAGGATGTGTGGGCATTGCTGGCAGTACCCGTATCGGTAAAAATTGTATGTTTGCTGGTCAAGTTGGTATATCAGGACATATTGAAATAACCGATAATGTTACCTGTACTGGTGCGGCTAACGTATTTCAAAGCGTTAAAGAACCTGGTGTGTATTCATCCGGGACACCACTGGAGCCGTTTAAACAATGGCAGAAAAGTAATTTTAGATTCAAAAAATTAGATGAGATGGCGCGTCAAATTAAGAATTTAGAGAAAATAATTTTAGAATTAAAAAAATAAAAGGTTAACCAAATTTCCATATGTTATTAGATATAAATGAAATATTACAATATTTACCACATCGCTACCCGTTTTTGTTAATTGATCGAGTCACCGATTTTGAGTCAGGTAAGAGGTTAATTGGTTTTAAAAATGTGACTTTTAATGAACCGTATTTTACAGGACATTTTCCACAAAAACCGGTTATGCCTGGTGTCTTAATTATTGAGGCACTCGCACAAGCAACGGGAATTTTGGCATTTAAATCATCAGACCGTAAGCCGGATGATAATAAGTTATATTATTTAGTGGGAATTGATAAAGTTCGTTTTAAACGTCCAGTAGCGCCAGGCGATAGGCTGCAATTAGAAGCGTCTGTCGTCACCACAAAACGGGGTGTATGGAAGTTTAATTGTCTTGCTTCTGTTGATGGCGAGCATGTTGTTAGTGCTGAAATTATGTGTGTTGAAAAAGAAGCATAATTGTTAGTATGAGTTTAAGAATGAGAGTCGTGTAGTGGGTATCGTTTTATGAATATTCATAGTACCGCTGTCATTGATCCCAGCGCAAATATTGATAAATCTGTAACGATTGGTCCTTATAGTATTATTGGCGCTAATGTCACTATTGGTGCTAATAGCTGGATTGGACCACACGTTGTTATTAATGGTCCAACAACTATCGGTGCTGACAATAAAATATTTCAATTTTCTTCTATCGGTGAAGTACCACAAGATAAAAAGTTTCATAATGAAAGTTCGAAACTTGAAATAGGCGATGGAAATACTATACGAGAGTTTGTGACTATTAATCGTGGTACTGAACATGGTGGTGGTTTAACAAAAATTGGTAATAATAACTGGTTAATGGCTTATATCCATATTGCCCATGACTGTATTGTTGGGAATGATGTGGTGTTTTCAAATAATGCGACTTTGGCAGGGCACGTTACCGTTGGCGATGGGGTTATCCTTGGTGGCTTTACCTTAGTTCACCAATTTTGTGCGATTGGTAATAATGTTTTTACCGCGATGGGCAGTTCAATTTCAAAAGATGTCCCGCCATATGTAATGGTGTCAGGTGCACCAGCTCACCCTTTTGGTGTTAACTCCGAAGGTTTAAAGCGTCTAAGTTTATCGAGTGACACTATTAAAAACATTAAAAGTGTTTATAAGTATCTATACCGTAATGGTTTGAGTTTTGAAGACGCTAAAAAAGAGATAGAAAAAATATCAGATTCCTGTGATGAAGTTAAAAATATGCATGAATTTATTCAAAATTCTAGACGAAGTATTATAAGATAACATTGTAATTTACCTTCGGCCCAACATTTCTAAAGTAAGTTCTGCCACTAATAAACCATTACCCGAACGTCCCAAATTTTCTCGTACAGATTTCAATTGTTCTATCATTGTTGCTGAATAATTATCATAATATAATATTTTTTCCATTTCGTTAATAATGTTATTTGGATTGGCTTCGTGTTGAATTAATTCAGGAACAATGCGTTTATCAACAACTATATTACACAAAGCCAAATGATCAATGTGAATCATCATTCGAACAATATAATAACTCAGTGTTGCAATTTTATAGATTACTACCATAGGAATACCTGAAAGTGCTATTTCAAGAGTGACCGTACCCGAAGCAGTAATGATAGCAGTACAAGCTTGAATTGTGGCGGTACTATTATCGTGTATTACTTTGATGGGGAACGTTAAGTCGCCTAGATACGGTATAATATCTTCTTCAGTTATAGTTGAGGCTAACGGTAGTACAAACTGTAAGCTATTATCTTGCTGGTAAAGTCGTTTTGCTGATTCAATTAGAATAGGCAATAAAGTATTAATTTCACTTTTACGACTACCCGGAAATAAACCGATAATTTTTTGTTCTGGATTTAACTCAAGGCTCTTAATTATTTCTTGTTTATTATAATTCTCAGGTATCTCATCTGATAGTGGGTGACCCACAAACCGGACTGGTACATTATGTTCTTCATAAAATTTTGTTTCAAAATCAAATATAACCGCCATCATATCAATTGCTTGACCAATGCCTTTGACTCGACCTTGTCGCCAAGCCCATACTTGAGGGCTGATATAAAACAACACTTTAATTTTGAGTTGTTTGGCCGCTTTAGCAAGACGTAAGTTAAAACCAGGGTAATCAATGAGGATTACTAAATCCGGACGTTCAGATTTTAGTAATTCTTTCATTTCATTTAAATACGAAACGAGTCTTCGGTAATGCCTTAAAACCTCGACTAGTCCAATCACAGCAAGCTTTGCAGAGTCAATTCGAATGTCGACTCCGGCAGCTTGCATATTACTGCCACCAATGCCAAAAAAATTGACATTAGAATCGAGCTCAGTAACTTGTCGCACTAATTGAGCACCATGAAGATCACCCGATGCTTCACCTGCAATGATCATGACGTTCTTATTCATTTATTTAAAAGCAGCTTGCAATAACAGCAACAATTGATTTCACTTGTTCATTTGATAGTTCAGGAAATACTGGTAATGACATGCACTGTGATACAATTTTATCCGTAACAGGTAAATTGACATTGGCACAAAGTTCTTTAAATACATTTTGCTTATGTAATGGTATCGGGTAATAAATAGCGCAAGCGATATCATTTTTTGATAGGGCTGCCATTATTTGATCACGCTTGTCTGTGAGTACGGTGTATTGGTGATATACGTGTGTACCAATGCCATCTTCAATTGGCGGTTGAACAAATTCTTTTAATAAATCACTGTATAACTGCCCAACGCGTCGTCTATTGTCATTGTAGGATGCTATGTTTTTTAATTTTGAACGAAGTATCACAGCTTGTAGTTCATCAAGACGGCTGTTATAGCCAATGATGTCATGATGATACCGTTTATTACTGCCGTGGTTACGCAGTGTTAATAATTTTTCAGCGATGGCATCATCATTAGTGGTAATCATACCACCATCACCATAACACCCTAGGTTTTTACTTGGGAAGAAACTATGACAACCCGCAATACCTATACCACCTGTCATTTCACCATTAATATCAGCGCCAAATGATTGTGCGCAGTCTTCAATAACCTGCAATGCGTTATCATTAGCAATTTTCATTATGGCTGCCATATTTGCAGGTTGACCAAATATGTGAACAGGAATAATCGCTTTTGTTTTCGAAGTTATCGCAGCCTTAATACAGTCTGGATCAATATTAAATGAATCAGGAAGCACATCAACAAATACCGGCGTTGCGCCAACATAACAAATAGCCTCGGCTGTTGCGATAAATGTAAATGAAGTGGTAATTACCTCATCTCCTGCACCAATACCGGCAGCGACTAATGCTAGGTGTAATGCATCGGTACCGGAGGCGCAACTAATGGCATGTTTTATATTTAGGTATTTAGCAGATTCTTGTTCAAACTCTTTAACATTCGGGCCAAGTACAAACTGGGCATTCTCTAGCGCAGTTAGCATGTTTTGATCGATTTCAGATTTTAAGTTGCGGTATTGGGCTTTTAGATCAACCATTGGAATCATGGAATTGTCCTTTTATTTCGTTTCGGTATTTTGTTGTAGTAACTGAGTAATTTTTAATGCGGTTTCAAGCGCAAGTCGGCCATCTTCACCGCTAACGACAGGATTCGTTTTATTGCTTATGGCATTTAAAAAAGATTCAACCTCGCTAAAGAGCGCATCACCTTGTTCAAAGTTTTGCTCCTTACTTTCAATGTTTGCTACACCGGGATGCATTTCACCATCGCCTTTGCGGTGTATGCCAAGTTTTTTATTTTGAAAGTCAATTGCGATGTAGGCGTCGTGTTGAAACAGGCGCATTTTGCGTTCAGACTTTAGCCCAGCTCGGCTTGCAGTGACATTGGCAACACAGCCACATTCAAACTGTAAACGGGTATTAGCAATATCAATATCATTTGATAATACTTTGACACCATTGGCATCGATATGGGTAACTTTAGATTTCACCATATTCATAATGATATCGATATCATGAATCATCAAATCAAGAATGACATTAACATCTGCGCCACGGGGATTGAATGGGGCGACACGATGCGACTCGATAAACAATGGTTGATTTATAACACCATCAAGCGCCAAAATAGCTGGGTTAAACCGCTCTAGATGTCCAACTTGAAATACTAGTTTATTGTTTTTTGCAATATCAACTAATTCGGTAGCTTGTTCCACTGTGGTGGTAATTGGTTTTTCTACCAATACATGAATGCCGTTTTCCAGAAAAAATTTAGCCGTGTCAAAATGCAATTGGGTAGGCACTACGATACTGACAGCATCTACTTTATCTTTTAATTCGGTATAGTCGGTTAGTGCCTGGACATCCATTTTTGTGGCAATATTTTGAGCAATTTCTGCATTTGCATCAACAACCGCAATAAGTTCACTATTAGGAATGTTTTTGTATTTTTCAGCATGAAATTTACCGAGATAACCAACACCAATGACGGCGGTTTTTATTGTCTGCATATGTTTATTCGACCCAATTTATTTCCGGTTTATTTATAGTAGTATTGTATCAAATATCATCATCAGAGGTGGAGTTTAGCGACTCTGATTAGTACTATTAGTGTCCGGTAATGAGCTTAATTTTTGAATATGAATCGAAATATCGAGTAAAATGACGTAATTCGTAGACTGGATAAGAAAGTCTATTGCGAACAAGTTGTTCAATAAATATACAATGGTTGAAGTGTGACTAAACTAAAAAAATATAAATATATAGCCGGTGTCGACGAGGTTGGACGTGGGCCATTAGCAGGCCCAGTAGTTGCAGCGGCAGTCATTTTGGACCCTAAGCGACCTATTGCTGGCTTAATGGATTCAAAAGTCTTGTCAGAGAAAAAGCGTGAAGCACTGGCTAAAGAAATTCGGGCATCGGCAATTTGTTGGGCTATCGGTCGAGCTGAAGTTGAAGAAATAGATGATATCAATATCCTTCAGGCAAGTTTATTGGCAATGAAACGAGCGGTTCTCCAGCTTGAACCCGGTGCTGATTTTGCCCAAGTTGATGGCAATCGTTGCCCTGAATTGCCTTGTCCATCGGAAGCTATCATTAAAGGTGATGCAAGTGTCGCGTGTATTAGTGCGGCGTCTATAATTGCTAAAGTATCACGTGACAACGAGATGAAGGAATATGAAAAAATATACCCGGGTTATGGTCTAGCCAAACATAAAGGTTATCCAACTAAACAACATATTGCTGCACTTGATGAACTTGGTATTACCGAGATACACCGATTAAGTTTTGGACCGGTTAAACGAATTGTTGAAAATAGGAAGTAATAACCGAAAACATCGCTATATACTAAGACATATATCAAAAAATGAGCTTTAATTAAGGTTATATTGTTAAATACATATTGTTGTTATTTTGCTTATAAATTTTTAGTATTTAAATTTCTTGTTAACTAATCGAATAAAGGTAAAGTTCACTGATGGTAGGTTATCCACTTATTTTAAGGCTTGATGCCAATGGCATGCCTATCAAATGGATTTTTTGGCAAGAGGCGATATGCTTACATGCGCGTAATAGAATAGTCTGGACTGCCGGTGAACATAAGTTCTTATTGCATGGTGGCCATTCTCGACTATCAGGACTTCAAACGACGGTGGAGTTAAATTCAATTATCGCTGTACGCGGAGAAAACAAACATGCTTATAAAAATCGCATACCTCCATTAAATAATCGTGAATTGTTTCGTCGCGATCAACATATCTGTTTATATTGTGGTAAACAAACAACTGAAAAAAAATTAACCCGCGATCATATTTTGCCCGTAGCAAAGGGCGGTAAAAACTCTTGGTCAAATGTAATTACAGCCTGTAAAAAATGCAATACTCGCAAAGGTTGTAGAACACCCGATGAAGCGAAAATGCCACTTTTGGCGGTACCCTTTATTCCAAATATGGCAGAATATCTAGTATTACGTAATCGACGTATCTTATCCGATCAAATGAGTTTTTTGAAAACCCAATTTAACTCACTGACCGAATTTAGAATCTAATTTAAAAATTTACTTTTTAGGTCCTAGTAGCTCAATTTCATAACCATCAGGATCGGCTACAAATGCAATAATTGTATTACCGGCATTCATTGGTCCAGCCTCACGTAATACGGTTCCACCGTTTGATTTTATATCCGAAGTTGCTTGGTAAACATCATCTACCTCGATGGCAAGATGCCCAAAGCCATTACCCAGATCATAATCGCTGGTATCCCAATTATAGGTTAACTCGATTGCAGAATTGTCTGCTTCATCGCCATAACCAACAAAAGCAAGTGTAAACTTGCCTTCAGGGTACTCTTTTTGACGCAGTAAGGTCATGCCTAATGTTTGTGTGTAAAAATTTATTGAACGTTGTAAATTACCAACTCGAATCATTGTATGTAAAAGCCGCATATATATCCCCAAAATCAGTATGATGAATAGATTAGATCATACAATAACAACTGCTATGCTTAAAGAACAAATATAAATGGAATACTCTGGATTATGGCAAAATCGGATATAGTGAGTTTTAACTTTCAAGCGGGTCGAATTTTAGCCAGAAAATATGAAGTGATTACTCGGCTTGGCGCGGGCTGGGAGGGCGAGGTATACCTGGTTAGCGAATGTTCAACTGGCATTGAACGCGCTGCAAAATTTTTTTTTCCGCAACGTAATCCTAAAAATAAAAATTTAATTTTTTATGCAAAAAAATTGCATAAATTACGACAGTGTCCTATTTTAATTCATTATCATACTCAAGATATTATTACTTTTAAAAATCAACCCATTTCATTTTTAGTGTCGGACTATGTCGAAGGCGAGCTACTGAGTGAATTTTTGTTAAATCAACCCGGTAAACGTCTTGATACTTTTCAGGCATTGCATTTATTGCACGCATTAGCAAAAGGCATCGAAAATATTCATCACTTGGGTGAATACCATGGTGACTTGCATACCGAAAATGTCATGGTGCGACGTTATGGTTTGGGTTTTGATTGTAAATTATTAGATATGTACATGTGGGGCGCGCCAAAGACGGCTAATATACACGATGACGTAGTTGATTTAGTACGCCTGTTTTACGATATTGTTGGCGGAAAAAAACAGTATGCAAAACTACCGAGTCAGGCTAAAGACATCTGCAATGGTTTAAAGCGTACCTTAATTTTAAAGAAGTTTCGGAGTGCAGGGCAACTTCGAGAACATCTTGAACTGTTAGATTGGGAATAGTTTGGGGTTGTAGCCAATGAGTTTAATTATTACTGAAAATAATTCTGATGAATGTTACAGCCAAAATATAGCTTCAGGTTCGGTCGCGATTTATTCTATAAAAGATCCTTTTAAAGACTCCATTAATGAAGATTCTCTAGCAATAATTCCTGTCGATAACAAATCTTGTGTGCTGTTGGTAGCCGATGGTGCGGGCGGCATGCGGGCGGGCGCATTAGCATCGTCAATTACTGTACAGTGTGTTAATAAAGCCGTACTGCAAGGAATACACAATCAATCAGAGTTACGCGATTCGATATTAAACGGCATCGAGAATGCAAATCGTGAAGTTTTAGCGCTGGGGATAGGGGCTAATACGACGGTAGCCGTTGCTGAAATACACAATAACCATATTCGGACGTATCATGTAGGCGATTCAATGATTGTCGTGCTAGGACAAAAGGGTAAGGTGAAATTACAAACAATTTCTCACTCCCCCGTTGGTTATGCGGTTGAGGCAGGAGTGCTCGGTGAACACGAAGCGATGCAACACGAAGAACGGCATTTAGTATTGAATATGATTGGTGATGCCAATATGCATATTTCTATAGGTCCAACAGTAAAGTTGGCCATTCAAGACACGGTATTAGTCGCATCCGATGGTCTATTTGATAACTTGCATCTTGACGAGATTGTTGAATATGCTCGAAAAGGCGCTATTAAAAAATCAGCGCAAAAATTGAAAGATAAGGCGACTTCACGCATGCTAAATGACCATCTGGCAGCCCCGAGTAAACCGGATGATTTGAGTTTTATCGAATACCGTTGTAAGCCCTTGATAAGTAAGAAATGATAAATTTATCATAGACTTAGAAGGTTTTTATAAACACTATAATATACCGTATAAAAAAATAATTAATTTTATACGGCTGGCTTATTTTCATGTTAACGTAATACGATGCAGAATAATTTCGTCCATCTTCACCTTCATTCCGAATATTCCATCAGTGATGGTTTAGTTCGTATCAAACCGTTAATGAAAGCCACGGTTGATGCGGGTATGCCCGCTATTGCCGTGACCGATCAGAACAACTTGTTTGCCATGGTGAAATTTTACCGCGCTGCTCAAGCTGCTGGCATTAAACCCATTATTGGTACCGAACTGTGGGTTCATGATGATGATGACTCGATAAAACCGACCCGTATTGTATTACTGTGTAAAAATATTTCGGGTTATCGAAATATGACGCATTTAATTTCGCGCTGTTTTCTGGAAGGCCAGCGTCGCGGTATGCCAATGCTGAATATGGCGTGGTTAGAAGGCTATAGTGATAATTTAATTGCACTGTCGGGCGGTTGCCGTGGCAATATCGGCGAAGCATTAATAAAGAACAATAGTGCCGATGCAGAACGGCTGCTACAAAAATGGCAGGCCTTGTTTCCAGATAATTTTTATTTGGAATTGCAGCGAACCGGTCGCCCTCAAGAAGAGGAGTATCTGCATTTAGCGGTTGATTTGGCACTTAAATATGATGTACCGGTTGTCGCAACCAATGACGTGCAGTTTATTGAGTCACAAGATTTTGATGCGCACGAAGCCCGTGTGTGTATTAATCAAGGCCGGACATTGGACGATCCACGTCGTCCTAAAAATTATAGCGCGCAGCAATACTTACGATCACCAGCTGAAATGATGGAATTATTTTCGGATATTCCAGAAGCCATTGAAAATACCGTTAATATCGCCATGCGCTGTAATGTGGAATTAACCTTAGGTAAGAACTTTCTTCCAAACTACCCGATTCCGGACGGCATGCGGATCGAAGATTTTTTAGCGCAAGAAGCTCGAGTGGGGTTAGAAAACCGTCTCGCATCGTTATTTGATATTACTGCAGCAGACTTTCCTGAAATACGAAAAATATACGATGAGCGTTTGGTTTTTGAACTCGATGTGATTAATCAAATGGGGTTCCCGGGCTATTTCTTAATTGTGTCGGACTTTATTAAATGGGCAAAAGAACAACTCATTCCGGTTGGACCTGGACGGGGCTCGGGTGCGGGGTCACTCGTTGCTTATGCTTTAACAATCACCGATTTGGATCCAATTAAATACGATTTACTGTTCGAACGCTTTTTGAATCCAGAACGGGTATCGATGCCCGATTTCGATATCGATTTTTGTATGGAAGGGCGTGATCGCGTTATTGAATATGTGGCAAATACCTACGGTCGAGATAAAGTATCGCAAATTATTACCTATGGTTCGATGGCGGCAAAAGCAGTAATACGCGATGCCGGACGTGTTTTAGCGCAACCCTATGGTTTTGTAGATCGCCTCGCTAAATTAATTCCATTTGAAATTGGCATCACGCTTGATAAAGCCCTGGAGCAAGAAGAAGTATTACGCGATCTCTATGAACAAGACGATGACGTTCAGGAGTTAATTGATCTTGCTAAAAAATTAGAAGGTCTAAAACGAAATGCCGGTAAACACGCCGGTGGTGTTGTTATTGCGCCATCGAAACTAACCGATTTTACACCACTGTATTGCGAACAAGACTCCAG
>VAOX01028691.1_pt1 | contig 16214 bp, 12 predicted proteins | sample 3393891 | NCBI WGS metagenome assembly VAOX01 (sample SAMN08290429, study PRJNA428436) | hydrothermal vent metagenome | isolation source: Deep-sea hydrothermal vent chimney | place: Indian Ocean: Southwest Indian Ridge | depth 2822 m m | reverse complement strand
TTCCAATAAACGTTTTACCATAGGAAGAATATCATCTACGCGTTCATTCAAAGGAGGGATATGCAACGGAAAAACATTTAGACGGTAATAAAGGTCTTCTCGAAATTTCCCGTCTGCAACAACGTCTTGCATATTACGGTTGGAGGTTGCTAATACACGTACATCAAGCTCAATAATTTTATTCCCCCCTAAACGCTCAACTTCTTTTTCTTGTAACACACGCAATAATTTTGCTTGTAGGCCAATGTCCATTTCTGAAATTTCATCTAATAAAATTGTACCGCCTTGTGCTTGTTCAAACTTACCCGGACTTGCTTTATATGCTCCCGTGTAAGCCCCTTTTTCATAACCAAATAGTGTAGCTTCAAGCATGTTTTCAGGAATAGCTGCACAGTTGATTGCAACAAAAGGTTGTTCTGCACGAGATGAATTTTTATGAATAAATTGAGCTAATACTTCTTTGCCCGAACCACTTTCACCAGTAATCATAATAGATGCATCACTATCGGCAACACGTTTAGCAATAGCAACTAATTCAATTGATGCTTTATCAACAGCAATCATGTCCGTATTATTGTTTGTGCCCCCGACATAGCGGCTTACCATATTTATTAAAACCTCAGCTTCAAAAGGTTTAACCATATAATCAACCGCACCATCACGCATAGCATCTACTGCTTGTTCGATTGTGCCATATGCTGTCATTAACATGACAGGAATGTCTGGGTAGAGTACTTTCACCCTCTTCAACAAAACATCTCCACTCATTTGGGGCATATTTATATCGCTAACAATAAGATTTACATTATTTGTTTCAAGTTGATTTAATGCCAAGCGCCCATGTTCAGCCAATATCACGCTGTAGCCTGCTGCAACTAAAGTATCTTCTAGTGCTTCAGCTAAAGCTTGATCATCTTCAACAACCAAAATAGTTGAACTATTCATAATATATCCTCTTTATTCTAAGCGATGTGTTGATGTTTAAACTCAACTGAGTCATCAATATTGTTTGAATTATTTTTTACTAAAGGTAACGTCACTATAAATTTACAACCTTTATTTTCTTTTGATTCAAGTCTTACCTTACCTCCATGCGCCTTGGCAACGGCTTGAACAACAGCTAAACCTAGTCCTGTCCCCTGAGTTCTGGTGGTATAAAACGGATCAAAAATTTGTTCTTGATGTTCTGGAGCAATGCCAGGACCATTATCTTTTATTGAAATATTCACTTCATTTTCAGAACGCCCTACAATAACTTCGATAACACCCTTTTCTTTCATTGCCTGCATGGCATTCATGGCTAAATTTGTTAATGCGCTTAACAGCATTTGACGATTACCATGAATAGTTAAATCTCTATCATTATTTATAGTTATAAAACGCGTATGTGTTAATTCCAGTTGTGGTTCCAAACCTTGGTACAACTCATCTAATAATTCTTGAGAAGTAAAATATTCCTCTCCTACTTTTCCTTCTCTCGAATACATCAACATATCTTCTATAAGTTGTTCAAGATGACGCAAGCGTGATGTCATTTTTTCAGTCAAAACAAATCTTTCTTCATCAGGTAAAACTTGACGCTTAAGATTAGATACATAAAGTAAAACAGATGACAGAGGAGTACGAATTTGATGTGCTAATGATGCAGCCATTTTCCCCATTGCAGCTAAACGTTGTTGTTGCCCAATGCGATCTTGTAAGTGCCGAATTTCAGTCACATCAGTAATCAACAATATTTGTCCCGGCTCAGAACCTAAAGGACACGTTGAAATATTCACTTTACGACCATCAGCTAATGAAATATCGTGTCCATCATCACTACGAGGGGAAAAGGATCGTTGAATAATTTCAGACCAAGGTAAACCGAGTAATGGTTGCCCTAACAAAAATTCTGCAGCAGGATTATGTTCTTGCACCTTCCCTTCACCATCTATCACCACAACACCACCCGGCAAAGCATGCAGCAAAGAAGCTAAACGGCTTGCAACGCGTTCTTTTTCGGTTAACTCTTTGATGCGCTTATCTTGTTCTGTTTCGAGTGCCAAAGTTAAACTTGCCACTCTGATTTCTAGTTGTTGGTATGATTCTGAGAGTTGAGCTGAAAGCTGATTGAAAGCACCAAAGGCATCTTGAAGCTCTTGCGCTTGCAGAGGAAAGGCAACGTTATCGTTTACTTCTGTTTCAACTAATTCTTGCGTCTGCTTCATATTCATCACTCAAATGTAGAAAAGGAAAATTTCTATAGAGAGTGGGAGCAAGAACCGCGCCAAAACAATAAACCCATTAAATACAATAAGTTAATGAGGTGTTATTTATCTAAGTCAATATTACGTCATTATTATGACGTCTGTTTTAGTAAAATATGGGGGATAAATGACTAAAGATTTTATATTCTAAGGTTGGGATATTTTTAAGATGCGTTTGCAGCAACACGCTGTAAACCATATTTACGCATTTTTTCAACTAAGGTTGTACGTCGCATATTTAATTTTTGTGCAGCATGTGCAACAACTCCCTTACTTTCATCTAATGCTTGCTTGATTAAATTTGATTCGAGATCCAACAAGTGGGCTTTAAGATCGATGCCTTCTTCAGGTAACACACCTTGGCTAGTGACTTGATTTATAATATGAGAAACCACCCGTTGCTGTGTTTCTATATTATTTTCTGGCTCAGTAGAAATTACTTTTGCAGAAACATCTAAACCCTCACGGTATTTTTCGGGTAGATCATGTGCATCAACTACACCATTGGGAAACATAATTAACAAACGCTCTACTAAATTTGACAATTCACGAACATTACCTGGCCATGCATATTTTTGTAATACGGTAACTGCCATCGGTGTTAGTCGCACAGAACCACGCTTATTATTTTCCATTCGAACAATAAGCTCTTCTAATAATAACGGGATATCTTCTACTCGTTCAGCTAATGAGGGCATATCGATAGGAAAAACATTTAATCGATAATAAAGATCTTCCCTAAAGCGTCCTTCAGAAATTTCACTTTCTAAGTTACGATGAGTGGCAGCAATAATACGCACATTCGCTTTTATACTTTTATTGCTTCCCACACGTTCAAATACACGTTCTTGTATCACCCGTAAGAGTTTAACTTGCATAGCAAGAGGCATATCACCAATTTCATCTAAGAATAATGTTCCGCCATTAGCAAGTTCAAAGCGCCCTTGTCGAGCACTTATTGCACCGGTAAAAGCACCTTTTTCATGACCGAACAATTCACTTTCCAGTAGATCTGGAGGAATAGCACCACAGTTAACAGGAACAAAAGGTTTATCTTTTCGTACCGAGTGAAAATGTAAATTACGCGCTACAACTTCTTTGCCCGTACCCGAATCGCCTAAAATGAGCACGTTTGCTTCTGTATCAGCAACTTGCTCAATAAGTTGTCTAACTTTCGATACTGACTGGCTAACACCAACTAAGCTACGAAATAATATTGAAGACCGTGATTCACCTGAACTGCGCTCAAGATAAAACATTTTAATATTTTGTAATGCTATGCGTAATCTTTTAAATGTCGGTGGAAAATCTAAAACATCAGTAACAAGTGATTCAATTTGTGCTGATAATGGTTTATTAGACAAAACCAGTAATGGGATCTGAGCTTGATATTTTTTTTGAATAAGTTCTAATTGTTGATGCATTTTTTCATCATTATTGAGTTTATCAATAACAATAAAATACGGGTCTTCAATCAGCGGATTTTCTTCAATATTGTCACAAAATGTAATCGAACCGTATTCAATAAAATCAAAAATAGCTTTTATTTTAATGCGAGATTCTGAGTCGGGTTCGATGACGAGAATACTTTTATCTTTTACATCATCTATATCCATAACTAGCATCCCCAATACACATTAAAAATATATTTATTGAAACAACGTTTATAAATCAAGATTTTAGATAGCAAAATGCAGTATGTCAAAATATTGGCAGTGAATATTGGAGTGTTTAAGAAGAGTTTACGAAGATGTAACAATTGCAGGAAAGTTTCTAAAAAAACAGCATCCCAGTTAGAAGTAAGTATAAGTGACTAATGAAGTTGTAAATTATGTTTTTAAGTATGCATTAACAGCGCGTTTACCTTTACCCAGCTCGTTTAGTTGAGAGCTCATTTCTTGTAATTCAGATTCCCCTTTAATAATCACCTCAGCATCAAGTTGCATAACTTCATGTAAAATTGATGTCATTGAAGGCAACGCATCATTAATATCCGGGTGAGAAAACAACGCCTGCATCGCCGTGTGCCGCTCAGCTTCAAGCTTTCTTGCTGATTGCCACTCTTGACGTTTTGCTAACTCAGCAATATTTTTACTTAGGCTAAGTACCACCTTGGCATATTGCTGAGGTAAGAGATAACGAATATTTTTGCTCATCGTAATTATGGTTGACTATGAGTTGCAACTGGAGAGTGTGATATATTTGGATCTGCCACATCATTAGGCACTTGTTCCCACGCATTTTTTACCGAGCCCATTAAAGAAGATACTTCATCAAGAATGTCAGCATTATTTTCAACATTGGCTCGAGCCAGACGGCGTGTCATATAATCATAAAGGTCATCTAAATTTTGTGCGATTTCACCGCCTGTTTTCAAATCTAAGCTAGCACGTAATCCTTCAACAATAGAGATTGCCCAGCTAATATTACCGCCTTTTTCTGCAATATTGCCCCGCTCCATATAGCCTTTAGCGAAAGCGATTTTTTCTAGCGCACCACTCATTAACATTTCAATTAAACGATGAGGACTCGCTGCTTCAACACTAGAGGAAACGCCTACTCTATTGTACTGCTGTACAGCTTTATGCATTTTTGCCATGTTCATAAGTTAACTCCTATGTTTACTACATTAATTATTTCTTGCACCTGGAAGGGTAGAAAGTTTTTCAGCTAAAAAATTACTCGTTGCTCGCATCTTACCTAACATAGCGTCCAAACTTGAGAATTGCTTTAGGTATCTTTGCTCAGAAACTTCAAGTTTTCTTACTAAATCACCACGTTCTTTTTCAATATTTTTTATATTTACGTTATATCCATCTATTCGTGTATCTAACAAACCTTTGTTCACTAAAAAACTATTGGTTAACTCATCTAAAATTGCTGCAATACCATTAGTAACCGTTAGTGAACCTCGTTCTCCTGTTTTACTTCCGTCAACCTCAAGTACAATACCTCTTAATGTACCTTCTAATTTTAGTTTATTACCTTCACCAATAAGGTCATAACCATTTACATTACCTTTTAAATCGCTTCCCTGAGCACCGTCACCAACAAATAATCCTGTAACAGATAAGCTTTGGTTAAGTGATTTAATTGCGACAGTTGACACTAAACCAACACTGTTTGATGTTATTTTAAGAGTATTATTTATATAACTCACGCTTACTGAGGCATCATTTTGTTTTAAATGTGTATCTTGATTAATAATACGCTCTAACTCTGCCGCGAACTCTTTACCTGAATTAAATTCCCTCGGCAATACTTTAAGTTCAGATGTTGTTATCCCATCAACTGTGAGTACAATTTTTTCAGGAGAATCTGAAATAAACTTTGGAAAATCAATGAGTTTATTTCCAGCATAAGAACCACTTTGAGGTGTTTGATTAATTGTGATATTAAAAACCCCATCTGTTGCCGGAATTTTTTTACTGGTTACGCGAATTTTTGCATCTGATGTTGATACCGCAGCAGCAAATAAATGTGCTATTTCACCTGCGTGATCCTCAAGAGCTTTATCCAGTTTAAATTGATCTAAGTTTAATGTTCCATTTTGGCTGCTATCAATACCAATACTTGAAAGCGCCGTTAAATTTTTATTTATACCATTAAACGACGTTGATAACCGTCGTCTTATTTGATCAGTTATGCCTCGTATTGCAGAATCACCTGATAAAGGGCCCGCCCGTCCTGTTTCCGCATCAAAGCCCGTTAATATAGAAACATTCTGCATAAGTTCATTATAACTACTGACAAAAGATTCAATGGACTGTTTAATACCTGATGTTTCTTTTTCAATACTAAACGATTCAACGCTATCTTCTGTTGTTTTTTTAAGGTTTAGAGTTATCCCTGGAATACTATTACTAATTTGATTCTGTCCATTTGAAATACTAATTCCATCTATACTAAACAACGCATTTTTTGCACTCGTTGCTTCCTGAAGATTTCTACCTTGAACATTCTCACCTTCAATTGTCGCAACAGCAACAGGGTTATAGGCAAGTTGAGACAAACCAAACATATCGCCATTATTCAAATCACCATCTGATATTGAAATTCGTAAACTATTTTCAATTCCAGATTTTTCAGAATTAAGTATTAAACGATAACCCGAACCATCGTTAATAATACTGGCACGAACGCCCGCATTAGCTTGGTTAATTGTTTGTTGAATTCCCCGTAATGAGCTATTTTCTTCATCTATGTCTATGTGCAGCGTGGGGACCTTGCTGTTCACATCAAAGCTATCTGTTTTTGTTTCTCCAAATTCTATACTAATTGAGCCAGTGCCAACGGTATCGAATTCTGAATCAAAAGCTTGTGAAATTAATTTTTGTGACTGAGCCAGTTGTGATATTTCTATTTTGTATGAACCTGTCACCGCATTATTCTCTGCACTAACAGTAAATTTTTCTTCATTAGATGAAGTTGCATTGATAGATTTAAATGCATTTTCTTTTCGTAATGGGGCTAATGAAGATTGAAAATCGATTAGAGCACCTTTAAAAGTGCCAATGGCAGTTAAGCCTTCTTGAATGGATACTTCTTTTCTATCAAGTCGTGATGTAACGGGACCACCTTCTGCTGCAACGAGTTGATCTACAAGGTTTCGAACATCCAGTCCTGAACCTGAGTTTGTCGCAGTAATCGTGGGCATTATCACTCCATATATTTACTAATAAAAAACATACTACTTAAATAAGAGACCGGCTATGTTGCCATAACCGGTCTTTATTATTGAAGAATGCAAGTTCAGTACCAAGTTATGCTTTTAATTCTATGAGAAATCCTTTGGGTTGTTCCGTTTCCAAACTTTCTACTAAGTGGCGAGAAATGGCCAACATCTCTTCAGATGGTATTTGGCGTATCACTTCCTCACTTTCAGAATCAATCACTCTCACCACAACACGACCTGTTGCATCATCGACACTAAAATCGACATCGCGTTGTGTATTTTGAATATAAGCATTTAGCTGGCTGACTACTTTCTCCAGGGCTTCCTGGGAGAGCTCCATTTCAACTTCTTGAGTCTCTACCGCTGTCACTTCCACGGCAACGGTTTGCCGTTCAACGGCCACCTTTTCCGTGGAATTACTGGAGCGTGTTTCAACCGTTCTCCCCAGTAAAGCCACATTGGTAATAGACTGAGTCGCCATAATGTCACCTCATTTCGGTTATTAAAGAGAAACTTTTAAAAGTCATCTTCAACGTCGTCAAACTTACTGAAGTAAAGTCAGTACGTTTTGAGGAGCGACATTAGCTTGCGCTAACATGGCGGTACCAGCCTGCTGCAGAATTTGATTACGTGTTAATTCTGCTGTTTCTTTCGCAAAATCTGCATCACGAATACGTGAACGTGCAGCACTTAGGTTTTCAGAGTTGGTTGCCAAGTTAGCAATGGTTGATCCGAAACGACTTTGAATCGCACCAAATTTTGCTCGTTGGTTACTTACTGTATTTAACGCAGCATCCACTGTTGCAAGAGCAAGGTTTGCACCTTCAACTGAACTCACATCTAAGTTATTTACTGAGTTTAATACGGATGCTTCAGTGGCATTAGTTACTGTTTCACCTGCATCACCAACCACACTGAATGATTTATCAGAGTCAAAGGTCACTTTACCTGTAACAACAATACCCGATAAGTCTCCACCATCTGCAGCTTCTGCACCTGAACGAATTGCAGCATCACCAACCATAAACGTGCCGGCATTGGTATTGCTTGCTGTTTCAGCAAGAGAAATGTTATTACCTGTAGAGTTACGTAAAATAATACCTGCACCATCATCACTGATACGTGCGGTTACACCTGTTTTAGAAGCAACATCATTGAATGCTGTTACTGCACCTGCAAGACCATCATTACCTTCTGTACCACTTATGGTGAAGGCTACTTTTGTTGCATCGGTATTATCTGACTGTAGATTAACAACATAGGCACCCGATGTATCAAAGGTTGCCTTTTCTTCGGTAACAGCAAAAGCAGTTACACCCGTGTTATTACTTTTACTTGTAACAACTTCAGCAACATCTCGCGCACTACTGCCTGCAGCAATAGAAAGGGATTCTGTACCCAAAGAACCGGTAACTGTTAATGTTTCTCCACCTATACGTGCAGCTGCAGAAGACGAAGCACCGGCACCTTCAACTCGATAGTTACCGAAGTTATTGGCACGGAAGTTAGCTGTTGTTGCTTGAATTGTCTGGTTAGCATTTGCACCAACCTGGAATATTGCTGTACCAAAGGTTCCGTCCAATAATTTCTGGCCGTTAAATTCAGTAGAAGATGCAATACGATCTAATTCTGATACTAACTGACTAACTTCAGATTGAAGTGCTTGACGATCTGATGCCGAGTTCGTGGCATTGGCAGACTGAACTGATAGTTCACGAATACGTTGCAAGATATTACCTGATTCTGATAACGCACCTTCAGCAGTTTGTGCCAATGAAATACCGTCGTTCGCATTTCGAATGGCTTGATCTAAACCACGAATTTGTGATGTAAATCGTTCAGAAATCGCTAAACCGGCCGCGTCATCCTTGGCACTGTTAATACGTAAACCAGACGACAAACGTTGTAATGACGTTTGCAATGCAGCTTGCGATGAATTCAAGTTACGCTGTGAATTCAGCGACATGATATTGGTGTTAATGACTTGAGGCATGACGCACTCTCCTTAACTTTTATCCTGCTGACCCCACTAAAATAGTGCCAGAAGGAAATCTATCTTTTAGCGGATATACATTTTAATCAATGTATTCACCGCTCCCACTAACATTTGCGTCCCTGTATTATTTTTCTTTAGGGTAATAGTGAGAAAAAGCACAAACAACACACTTCTATAACATGTTGTTTATAAAGGATATTTTAAGATTTTGATGGTGTAATGAAAAATAAATTATAAAAAATTAAATAAAGAGATATCTTGCACTCTAGTGAAGGCTTTTTGAGAGGCTTCGAGCCCCGTTAATTCAAGGTTTAGCCGGCTAACCGCTTCAGCAAAATCTAAATCTTCAACATGCGATAAGATTTCTTTAATCTGTATACGGTAGGCATCATTAATGGTTTCCTGGCTATCCAGCGCATTTAAACGTGCGCCTATATTGCCTCTTATTTCAAGTATGTTATCCAAGGTTTGACTTAAATCTGTAAGAGAACGATTAACCGCATTATGGAACCCAACCTTATCATTTGCTTCTGGATTTTTTGACTCTAGAGCACGAATAATATTTTCTAACGTAGTAAAAATATCTTGATTTTGACTGGGGCGAATAGTAAAAACATCACCATCTTCTGGTTGACCTTTAATAGCGGTATGCACGCCGTTAAAAGCAATCTCTTTATTAGATTGAAAAGGAATACCGGCAGATAAAACTTCACCTTTCGAATTAATAACACTATACGTTAATGGAATGTTATTATTTTCAGGATCAGCGTATTCGGAAAATGATTTATCAAAAATAATCGCATAAGTATCATCATTAAAATCACCTGACGCTCGACCAGGATCAATCACTCCTGTTCCTTTATTATCAACACCATCCAAAGTAGTAAATGTTCCATTTCCATTTTTTATTTCAAGAAAAACTTTAGAACCATGATCGTCTACTGAGATCCGTCGGCTATTACTAATTTGAATTTCACGGTGACTTTCATCACCATTATATTCAAAGCCACCTGATTCATTTCGAGAAAAAGGTTTAAAATGGGTTAGTGCTCCAGCATATAGATATTCATTATTACTGTCTGTCGTATTTGCTAAACTCAATAAACCATCTTGTATTTGTATAACTTCTGCGGCAATAAAACGTCGTGTACTGTCATTTTGAGTGTCGTTATTAGCCTGAACAACTAACTCGCGTACCCGGTGAATAGAATCAACCACACTGGATAAAACACCTTCTGACAAATTAATGCGTGCCCTTGCAGCATCAACATTTGTTTGATGTTGGTTGATAGACGATAACGTATCATTCAAGTTAACTACCCGAGATGCCGCAACAGGATTTTCTGACGGTTTAAATATTTTTTTACCCGTTGCAACTTGTTGCTGAGTACGGCTCAACGACGCATGCTGTTTTGTCATGGCATTAATTGCACTATTGTGCATCTGTGTTGTTGAAACTCTTGTCATTATCTTCTCAATACACCAATTAACGTATCAAACATTTTACTAGCAGCACCTATCACTTGTGCATTTGCCTCATAGGCTTGTTGATAACGCACAAGATCAGCCGCTTCTTCATCGAGATTAACCCCAGACACTGCTTCACGTTGAGCTTTCGCTTGCTCATATAAAATCCCTTGCGCCTCACGATTTACATCTAGTTCATGTGTTTTACTACCTACTTTACTCACTAATTGACTATAAACCTCATTGTAATTAGATGTACCATTATCAAGTGTTGCCTTTTTTTGTAATGCACCTAATTCAAGTGCATTCGAATTATCTCCAACAGCATCTGTATTAAATTCAATGACAAAGGTATCTCCTGCTTTAGCTTTACCCGATAACTGTACGTTATACCCTGTATTTAAACCCTTCTGTGTAGGAAATAAATTCAAGCCAACTTCAGGATCGTAAATAATACCTTTTTCAATTTCTTCTGGATGTTCATTTTCATCATCAACATGTTCAACATTGGATAATGATTCAATGGCATCTCTTCTTGATGAAGATGCAAGTACAGCTGCTGTTGCTGGCGCGCCCTTTTCCCCTTCAATACCTGGAGTAGCAGGAACATTTTTATTTTGTTCATCCAATTGTTTCGCTTGAATGACGTTACCTTTATCATCGAGTAATTCAATATGATGCTCATCAACAAAGCGAATTGTTATTGATGGTGACAGCGCACCTTCGGTATTTGTAAAACTAGGTGCATTAATATCTGTAACATGTGTTAAAACCGGTTTAACATCGCCAAGATTATTAACTGATGTGCGGATACGAACAGGTGCGGCGGCGGCAATTTCATTAGCACGTTCAATTTCAACAGAAAACTCACTCGCAGCAGCACGTGTAGGTCGAATCATATAGCTGTCACCATTTTCGATTCTCGTTCCACGCTCTAGTTCAATAGTGAAACCTTCACTTTCTATTTCTTGTGGCAATGAATTAAATTTACCGACGATTTCATCGTCTGAAGCTCTAATGAGTGTATATAAACCATCATTATAATTTAAGAAATAATCACTTACCGTTAAATTGTCTGTATTCGTAATAGTTGTTTTAAGCGCATAATCACCTTCATTTGTATTGCTAGGCAATGTTAGTGGTGTTGAACTATCTATTGCTTTAAAAAAATCTCCGCCTAATTCATTTTCTAACGTCATACCTTTATGGTGTTGATCATTAAATGTTTTTGAAACACCAATAGCGATACGACCAAGTTCATTTTGAGATGCATTTAACATGTTTTCTCGAAACTCAAGCAAACCACCAATGGAGCCACCTTTCATAAACTGTGTAACAACAGAATCTACACCTTGGTTTTTATATATCACGTCTAATTCAGAGGGATCATGTTGATTTGCTTTCAAATCAAGTGACGCGGCGCGTTTTCCTAAAACCAGAGTTTGCCCATTACCAATAAAGACATTTAACGAACCATCTTCTTGCTCGTTAGTACTAACGACAACTTTTTCTGATAATTTATGCAATAATCGCTCACGCTGATCCAACAAATCACTTGGCTCACCCTGTGTCACTTCTTTTGCTAAAACAACTTTCCAATTTACATCAGCAATTCCTTTAGCTAAATCATTAACCTCTTTAATATGACTTTTTAATGTTTCATTTGTCCCTTTCCGTAAGCTTTCAAACCGATTGTCGAGATAAGAAAACCGCTCACTTAGCGCTCTCGCTTCTCCAATTAATACTTGCCTTGCAGATTGAGAGCTTGGATCATTTGAAACGTTATTAATTGCTGCAAAAAATGAATGCAATGTAGGAGCCAATCCCGCATTTGGATCAGCCAACATATTGTCTATTTGACTAGTAAAGTCATAGTTCGTTTGCAAGCCACCGGCAATAGAAGCATTCGTTCGCATTTCAGAAGCAACAAATTCATCATGGATACGTTTAACATTATTTATTTTTACTCCCGTACCTAAAGCCCCAACCCCCGATAATTGTGGTGCTCGTGTATCAACTTCAACACGTTGTCGAGAAAAACCTTCCGTATGGGCATTTGCAATATTATGACCGGCTGTTGCCAAGGCACGTTTAGAAACTAACGCACCCGACAAACCAATAGAAAGGACATCAGACGTTGCCATTTAGCTCACAGCCTCTAAGTATTCATAATCTTTTGCATGTTCCTGTATCGAACTACGTTTTAGAATATCTAAAACTTTGTCCGCATAATTCGGATCGGTTGCATAACCCGCTTTGTGTAAGTCTTTAATAAATAGATGGTCGCTACCTTGGTTTGATTTATTGCGTAATGCGTCATCATAACGAGTGTTCGTACGAAGAAAATTAACATAATCATCAAAGCTGTCAGCATAAGAGTCATAGGATCTGAAAGATGCTTTTTCATACTTTGCCAAACCACCTTCATACTCCAAGGTTGATTTAATAACATGCTCACCTTCCCAGCGTTTATCTGCTTTAATATTAAATAAATTAAAACTACTTGAACCATCTTTATGACGTGTTATTGCCTTTCCCCAGCCAGTTTCTAAAGCAGCTTGAGAAACTAGAACTAAAGGCGAGACGCCTAATTTTTTTGCCGCTTCTTCTGCATAAGGTAAAATATGCTTAGTAAAATCTTCTGGCGACTCAAATTTAGCGGTATCGACCATTGGTTTTATTGAGGATAATTCATAATCTGAAAGTCCTTTCACCACAGATTGGTCAACCTTGGTTAATCGTTGCGTTATAAGCGGAAAATCTTTGCCGTGATAACCTCTTTTTATTTCAAAATTTAGAGATATATTGGTGACATCGTCTTTATTTTGTTCAGACTTATCCTGACTTAACTGTCTAACTAATGAATCTGCAATCCCAATACCTTTGCTATTCGCCATATCTAAGGCAACTTGCTTATCAAACATATCGCGATACAATTTAGATTGGTCACTGTCAAAAATCGCATCCCCCATACTCGCGTCACGCATGCTTTTCAGCATCATTTGAATAAATATACCTTCAAATTGCTTAGCCACTTGCTCTAACGATGATTGAGGATCAACACGCGCTTGAGCGCGCATTTCATTTAAGCCGCTAAAATCGGTATATGTCGGATTGTTAAGAGCTGAACTCTGCATTTTGTTGCCTCAGTGATTCAACTAAATACTTTGCAGAAATCATGCCACTTTTTATTGCAGAAAATAAAATGGGCGGCAGAAAGCCGCCCAATAGAAAATTGAAAAAGAGTCTTTAAATTACAATAAGCTCAGCGTGTAATGCACCCGCTTCTTTAAGTGCTTCTAAAATCGCAACAAGATCACCTGGAGCCAACCCGAGTTCATTCATCCCTCTAACAACATCATCTAATGTTGGGCTGTCTTTAATTTTAAAAGTACGGCTATTCTGATTGATACTCAGATCTGATGTGGGTGTGACAACAGTCTGTCCACCTTGAGTAAAAGGTTGATTTACATTTGTGCCTTCCGTTATTGTTACGGTTAAATTACCGTGCGTTACCGCAGCAGGTAATATATGTACATTTTTACCAATAATAACGGTTCCCGTACGTGAATTAATAATCACGCGAGCAGGTGGTTCTGCTGGTGTAATTGTCATATTTTCTAGCATTGAAATAAATGCAACGCGTTGAGATGTATCTTCTGGTGAATTAACAACAATCGAACCAGCATCTTTCGCATAAGAAGTGCCTGGACCGATAGTATTGTTAATCACATGAACTAAACGATTAGCAGTGGTGAAATCTGGACGAAAAAGATTTAATACAACCTCTTTGTTTAAACCAAAAGGTGTGTCAATTGCCCGTTCAATCATTGCACCATTTAAAATACGCCCCACACTCGGAACATTAACAGTAATGCGTGAACCATCATTACCTTGTGCACCAAAGCCACTGACAACAACGCTACCTTGCGCGATAGCATAAACTTTATTATCTGCACCTTTTAAAGGGGTCATCAATAAACTACCACCACGTAAACTTTTTGCACTACCTACAGAAGATAACGTTATATCAATTTTCATTCCAACTTTTGAAAAAGCAGGCAACTCCGCATGTATTGCAACCGCGGCAACATTTTTTGCCTTCATGGTAACGCCATGTGGAATATTGACACCTAAACGTGACAACATATTTCTTAAGCTTTGAGTAGTGACCGCACCAGAACCATCTCCGGTTCCATTTAAACCAACCACTAAACCATAACCAATTAGTTGATTCGATCTTACACCTTCTACTCGTGTTAAATCTTTAACACGTTCTGCATTTGCTGAGCTGAATCCAATACTCAGAAATAAAACAATGCCTGCGAAAATTGTAAAACTCAAATCTTTTCCTGATAACATAACTATCTCCTGTTATATAGTATTAAACTATATCAATACGGCCATGCTTGACTCTGAAAAAATCGACCCAATGGCCCCATTTTATTTGCTTGTGACAATGAACCTTTGCCACCGTATGCCATATGAACATTTGCTACTCGTGTAGATTTAACCGAATTATCTTGATCAATGTCTTGTGGACGAACAATACCTATAAACCTCACGTATTCATCTGATTGATTTAATAACATCATCTTTTCTCCGCGGACAATTAAGTTTTGATTAGGTAATACTTCAGCAACAGTGACAGATATTTTGCCATTAAAACTACTGTTCATTGCGCTAGTACCTTGCCCACTAAATTCTCGTTCTCCTTTGAAGTTATTTTCAAGAATTTCAACACCGTTCTTTTCGACTTTACTTCCTGCCAATGTTGGCCCTGGCAAGTCAACTTTATTATCTTTTGAACTGTTTGTATTTGATGTTGCGCTTGCATTTGTATTTTCTATTAAAATAATTGTTAAAACATCGCCAATATATTGTGCAGTAGTGTCACCAAATAGACTAATACGCATACCTTCTTGATAGATAGCTCCATTATCTTTACGTTGAATATTCAATGTGCGTTGTTTCACTGGTTGAAAATCACTGTGTGATTTTTTTACATTAAGAGGTTTTAAGCAGCCTGATAAAAAAACAGCAACACCTATTAAGATAAAACCATTTTTGACTTTAGAGTTAATCATTATCTTTCCTAATATACTTATTAACAACTACAGATTATTATTTACGTATTGCAACATTTGGTCTGCTGTTGATATGGCTTTTGAATTCATTTCATAGGCGCGTTGAGTTTCGATCATATTGACAAGTTCTTCCACAACATTCACATTAGAGCTTTCAATTGAACCTTGGATTAAAGAACCTAAATTATTTGAATCTGGGCTACCCACCACGGGAGCACCACTTGCACCTGTTTCAACGTAAAGATTGCCGCCAATAGACTGCAATCCTGCCGGATTAACAAAATCAGCAATTTGAATAACACCAACTTGTGCAGGTGTTGGATTTCCTGGTTGTGTAACTGAGACAGTACCATCTGAACCAATCGTAATACTTAATGAATTTTGTGGAATAATAATATCAGGCTGTACTCGATACCCTGATGAATTTACAAGCTGTCCTGTTGAATTAACTTGAAACTCACCATTGCGCGTATATGCAAGATCACCATTTGGTTTTAATATTTGAAAAAAACCTTTACCTTGAATTGCTGAATCAAAAGTATTGTTTGTTTGGATTAAATTTCCTTGGGTATGAAGTTTTTGTGTTGCAACCATACGCACCCCTGTACCCAAACTTAATCCTGTTGGCAACTCTGTTTCTTGGCTTGTTTGCCCGCCAGCTTGACGTATATTTTGATATAAAAGATCTTCAAAAACAGCACGAGCACGTTTATAACCGGTGGTATTAACATTAGCTAGATTAT
>VAOX01062502.1_pt1 | contig 16221 bp, 12 predicted proteins | sample 3393891 | NCBI WGS metagenome assembly VAOX01 (sample SAMN08290429, study PRJNA428436) | hydrothermal vent metagenome | isolation source: Deep-sea hydrothermal vent chimney | place: Indian Ocean: Southwest Indian Ridge | depth 2822 m m | reverse complement strand
AGACGATCGTGCTTAAATCCAATTTTTACAAATTTGCGTTTTACTTTTATCAACATCCAGTAATACTTTATATTATCAATTTTTGTTGACCATACTTTAACTCGGCGCTTTTGCTTCTTAGTCAGTGCTTCTGATAATTTTTTGTTGTATATCAGGTCACTGAGCTTTGATGCACCCAAATTAGCATCATTTAATATATAGAGAGCAGCACTCTGCTGAATGTCTTTTTGGTATTCTATTTGCTTATAAATGGTTAATTCTGACCAACGTTCAGCGGTGTTGATAATTCTGGCGGAGAGATCTTCAACTGATTGTCGGATGACCGGTAGCAGGCCCATCGTCATGGTGATGGATACCATGATTAATTGAAAAATCAATAATGCTAATATTAGCATTAATGTTAGTCTCGATCGTAAACTCCATTGACGAGATTTACTTTTTGTAACGTTGTCTGCCATAGTCAGTTGCGGTTAAGTGAAAATAAGTATCCTTTGCCACGAATGGTGCGTAAAAATTGAGGAGATGAAGGATCAGATTCTATTTTTTTACGAAGGCGTGTGACTCTAACGTCAATACTGCGATCGTAAGGTGATCGATCAAAATCATTTAACTGATTAATTAAAAAATCTCGGGGTAATATTTTATTTGGGTTATCCAATAATATTTGCAAAAGCGAATAATCACCTTGAGTTAAGTCAATTTCTATATTTTGCTTTGTTAATAGTAGTTGAGAACAATCAAATTTAAAGTCACCAAAACTAATCACTTTCTTTTGACTTTTAATATTAACGGCTTTATCTGCGACTCGACGCAGCTGAATTCGTATGCGTGCGAGCAATTCTCGCGGATTAAATGGTTTTGCTAAATAATCATCGGCACCCGTTTCTAGTCCAATAATGCGATCGACGGCTTCACCGTGGGCCGACAGCATAATGATAGCAGGATCCAAATCTTCTCTTAAACGTTTTGCAATCGATAAGCCATCTTCTCCAGGTAACATTAAATCAAGTATGAACAAATCCACTGAATTTTTACTGAGGTATTTATCCATCTCAATGGCATTAGACGCGGTAAACACACATAAACCATTATCGCTTAGGTAGCGACACAATAAGTCACGTAGTTTCGGTTCGTCGTCAACTATTAAAATTTTCTGTTCAAAATCCATTTTAAATAATCCGTCTTAGTTTTTTTAATGTAGTCTAGTAACATATAAATACAGTGAAATGAATTGTTTTAAATATAGCATAGTAAAATTAAAATAGTCTTATAAATAAACTAATAATTTTAGTAAGTAATAGTTTACCATCTTATAAATGCCTATATGTAGACATTTCTGGAAACTTATGTGTAGTCTAATATGATGTAATTCATTGATTATTATAAAATTATATTTTAAAATTAACTAATTCCACTATATTTAAGAATGATTGCATTTTGTAATAGCGAAATTGCAATTTGCAGACATAAAATTGAGAGTTAATTATGAAATCACGTAAAGCGAATATTTTTGTTTCGAGTCTAATCTGTGTGCTGTTCAGCATTGTATCCAATACTGTTTTGAGTAAAGCACTCAATGGTAATCAATTACAAAATCATGCCTCACCTTATCTGGCGATGCACGGTTCTGATCCGGTTAATTGGCAGGAGTGGACAGCGGACACCGTAGCACGGGCTAAATTAGAAAATAAAGTATTGTTTGTTTCCAGTGGTTATTTTTCGTGTCATTGGTGTCATGTTATGCAAAAAGAAAGTTATAAAAATAAAGAAATAGCCGCCTTTATTAATAAACATTTTATTGCTGTAAAAGTCGATCGAGAATTAAATCCTGCGCTTGATGCACGGTTAATTGATTTTGCAGAGCGAACTACAGGACATGCTGGTTGGCCGTTGAACGTATTTATAACGCCGGAAGGTTATCCATTTGTGGCAATGACCTATGTGCCAGCAATTCAATTTAAAGATATCTTAAAAACCATTAACAAACGTTGGAACAAAGATTCTAAAGCATTAAAATTTTATGCTACAAGTGCTGCTGAAGAATTAAATCCGGTCATGCGTAATGATAATAGTAAGCTGGTAACGGGCCTTGCAGAAAAGTACAAACAAGTATTTCAATTTAATACTTTTAATTACACTGATGAATTACAAGGTGGTTTTGGTCAAAGTTTAAAATTTCCATCGGCATCTCAGTTATCATTATTATTGAATATTCAAAAGCATCAAGGAAATCCGAGATTAGAAAATTTTCTACGGTTAACGCTTGACCAAATGCGCAGTCAAGGATTATGGGATCATATTGGTGGTGGTTTTTACCGCTACACCGTTGACCCGGCTTGGCAAGTACCGCATTTTGAAAAAATGCTATATAACAATGCCTTACTTGCCTCAATTTATTTTGACGCAGCAAAAATACTAAAGCAACCACAATACAATGAAACCGCAATGGAAACATTAGACTTTATGAGCCGTGACTTTAATACTCGTTCGGGCGCTCTGGCAGCTAGTTTGTCTGCCGTTGATAATGAGGGGGTCGAAGGCGGTTATTATGTTTGGAGTCGTGAAGAGATAAAATCGATTGTATCTAATGCTGAGCTTAATGTAGCTGAGTTGTTATGGGGTTTAAATTCTGCTCCTGCTTTAGATCACGGTCATCACTTGACTCAAAAAATGACGGTTGATGAAATTGCACAGAAATTAAAAGTGAACAAAAATGATGTTGTTAAAAATATAAAATCACTGCGTAAAAAATTATTTGTTGTCAGGCTAAATCGAAACCTCCCAAAAGATGACAAACAATTGGCCGCATGGAACGCGTTAGCGTTATCGGCATTTGTTAAAGGTGCAATTGTTACCGGTAAAACACAATATAAAGAACAAGCGGCTGCGATAAAAAATTATATCGAAACTCAATTATGGCGAAAAGATCAGTTATTGCGAGCAGTCAAAAATAACAACGCTATTGGCATAGCAGGGCTTGAAGATTACGCTTATGTTGCCCAAGCTTTTTACGACTATGCCTTATATTCTAAAAGTAAGACGGATATGTTGTTAGCGTATAAAGTTGCTAGCCAAGGTTTTAAACGGTTCTACAGTAAGCATGGTTGGGTACTATCAGAGAATATGTTACTTCAGTATGGTCAAGGTGAACTTCTATTGACCGATGGTCCAATGCCTTCAGCTGCTTCTTTATTAGCGGCAGTAAGTTTGCGCATTATAAAAAATAGTAAAGTGGCTAAGGGTAAAAATCAACTCAAAGATGTGGCATTAGCATCGTTAAATGTAAAATCCGATATTTTATCAACCCAACCATTTTGGTATGCAACGCATATAAATGCCATCGCTGAATACCAACTTGGCTGGTAGTTTATTTAGCGGCTCGCAACAACATTTGAGATATCTACAGCGGTAAATTGAAATTGCGCAACGGTACCTGTTGCAAGCAGTAATTTGGTGAGTTGTATATAATAGAGTGCGTCGCCGGTATTTACCGCGATGACACTGTTTATATCATATAAAAATGCCGGAACAATAATATTATCACCTTGTATTTTAATATTGGTGTCTTTTATCATTAAGCTACGATAATAATCAGTACCCGCACCGACACCGGATATTCCCTTCACAGCAATTGGAATAGCATCTGATGCTATGGACATCACGCCTATTTCAATATTGGAACGATCGCGCGATTTTTGCCAGCGAACGAGTCCAAAGTGCCAATTGGATTGTTCATTTCGTCTGGCCTTATAAGCAATTAGATCACCCACTTTAACAATTTTACGAGTGTACTTTTCAAGATCACCACTTAAAGCCAGTCCAAATCGACTGTTGTTAATTTCATACCATGTGCTCGTTAAATAAATACTGCGGTTATGTCTTTTATCACTTTCTAATGCAATTTTATAATTTTCAATATGAGCTTTGGATTTTGACTCTTTACTTTTTTCCGAGTTGGAGTGTTTTGAATTATTTTCGTGGTGAGTCAGTAATTTAAATTCATCCATTGCTGGAGTAAAATGTGCTTGCTCGGACAAGAAATAGTGACAGGCATTCATACTATTAATGAGTGTCATTTCAATTGATGATTTGTCTCGAGTTATTTTACGCGATACGCGTTGACGCCAATTGTCTGAGATACGCATAAGCATATTTCGAATATTTCGATTGACCAATGATTCAGCTTCAATTGCATTGGTTAAAGTGTTTCTCAGTAATTTTTGAATATCATTTTCAAGTTTTTTCTTGACTAAGGTTATATCAACTATGCGACCGTCACTGGGCATCCAGGTATTGTCATTGCTAACAAAGCGTGGACCATGATCATCGGTAAGATCGATAATGTATTCATTGTTGGGAGAGAAGTCGCCGAGCGGAATAATGTTACAGTGATCAATCCATTGAGTTGTAATGCGATACACTACATCAGATTCATTTTGCATTAGATTGTAGGGTTCCGCAATCGCAAGTAACACAATGCGTTGATACATTTTATCAATGGTGTGCGGTGGTGCAAAGTGTGCTTGAGCTAATTGATCATCAATCGGTAAGTCTTGTAAGCCTAGCGTGATAGCGTATCGATATAATTGGTGTAGTTCACTCCAAATATCTTCCGGCTCAGGTTGATAGCAACGGTATACTTGTAATAACGCTTTAGATAAGTACAACATTGAAAAGTACACGGCTTCACCGAGCATCGAATCATAATTACTGCGACTGTCATCGAGTATGGCGAGTTCGCTGACAATGAGTTTATACGCTGAGGCTATTTCATTGAGTAATTTAACAATGTTAATTTGATTCAGTGCATGCTGATTTTTATAGGGAAGTTTAGCTGTACTTAGCGCTTGTTCAAGGCCCGACATAATCTCATGTGCTCGAGGCTGAATCAGCAACATTAACTTTAGGCGATCTTTAGAGCCATAATGCGATTTATTTAATATTTCAACCTGGTCACACAACTCGACGATTGCATCATCGAGATTTTTTGATTCCAATTGATCCAACCAGCGAGCTAAATTACGCGGTTTTACATAGGGTTTTGGGCGTTGAAATATATCTTGGTTTGGTAGGTTTAATACTGGCAAGTACATATGTACTTCTCTAAGCTATTGATTAGCTAATATTTTAGTCTTTAGACAGCAATCTGTCACGATATTATTGCAATAACATGAAAATCTTAGTGATTTTTTAGAAAATTGAAAATTATAATGTGAATAGGCTCTTGTTTCGTTCTAATTGCTTGAATTTATTATTAAATGTAATATAGATCTAATACTAGCATTCAGTTTAGCTCATTAACTCTGGACACTTGCAGCAAATAATTTAATTATAAAAATATGAATAAATATAATCCTATAAAAATATTGTTATTTATTAGTTTGATATCGGTATTGTTGGCGTCCTGTGCAACGCTAAATAAAGACGAATGTCGTACTGCAGATTGGAAACTAATCGGTTTTGTTGACGGCAGTAAAGGCTACCCGGCATCACGAATTGGTCAACATCGATCAGCATGTGCTGAATACGGTATTAGCCCAAATCTGGATTTGTACAGCAAAGGCCGGGTTGAAGGATTACACCAATATTGTGTTCCTAATACAGCCTATAAGCTTGGTCGAGCAGGCTCATCGTACAGTGGCATATGTTCAGGTTACAATGAAGCTGACTTTATCGTCGCATATAAAGCTGGAAGACACCTCTATACTGAAAAATTAAAATTGAACAAAATGAAAAAAAATTTGGATCATAAACAAGATGAACTAACAGTCATTGAGAATAAAATTCATGAAAAAGAGCAACAAATTATTAATGGCAAACTCACTAAAGTTCAGATTATTTTACTGCTGGTCGACACCAAAGAACTTGCCGTTCAGCAAGGTGTTCTACTCGAAGAAATTCATAATCTGAAAAGTGCTATCGAACAGCAATCTTCCTACCTATCCCATTTAAAACAGCAATATCAGTACTAAATTTACCTTCCTTTCAAGTCAATCATATTTCAATTATTTATCTGTGTTTATATATCACAGGTTAAATAATTTGCTATTAAGTTATAGAATTCACACAGAATGTCGATAATTATTGGGTAAAGTAATTTCCTAGATTGTATTCAACCACACGTTTTAGATGATTTTATGGCAAAAGTTATAATAAAAGATCTTGAAATTGGAATGTGTCTGGCCGCAGATGTCTGTGACTTAAATGGACGGTTTTTAATTGGTGCCGATTGTGAATTAACCGATAAACACATTAAAGCATTAAATGCTTGGGGTGTTGCCAGTGTTGAAATTAATGATGCCGATATTGAACTTGAACAAGTTGAAAATAGTATATCAAATGAAGATTTTGAACGAAAACAAAATGAACTGAAAGAAAGTTTTATTCATAATGACCTAGCTCACCCATTTATTTCTGAACTCATTACTGAAGCATCACGTTATTTATTGAGTAAAGTAGATAATAAATGACATTTAATGCTGAAAAAATTATTACAAGAACACTTAAAGTCGCCTCACTACCTGCTGTTGCCTTAAAATTCAATGAAGCTATTAATAATCCCTTAACAACAAATCAGGAATTAGAACGAATAATTTCTGAAGATTCAGCTTTGGCATCAAGATTGTTATTAATTGCAAACAGTGCGCTTTATAATTTCCCGTCTAAAATTGAAACTATTAATAAATCCATCACTATTATTGGTCAAAAACAACTTCATGAAATTGTTTTGTCATGTTCGATTGTGAATATGTTTAACGGTATTCCGCAAGATGTTGTCGATATGGAAAAATTTTGGGAACACAGTATTGCAGTTGCAACAACGGCTCGACTGTTATCTTTTTATCGTCGAGAAACTAACATTGAACGGTCATTTACAGCAGGATTATTACATGACATTGGTCGGTTGATTATTTTTTTAGAGTTACCCGCTCAGGCGAAAGAAATAATGTCTAAATGCGCCAACAGTAATTTACTATTACATAAAATTGAATTAGATGTTTTAGGGTTCGATCACGCTCGACTTGGAGGTATGTTATTAAAGAAATGGAAATTACCGGAACGATTAGTATCATCCGTTGCATACCATCATTCTCCATCAGCCACTAAAGGTGATATTGTTTCACCAAGTCTAACGCATATAGCAGATATAATCTGTCATGCTTTAAATTTAGGTCGTTCAGGTGAAAGGTTTATACCAAAGTTAAACACTAAAGCTTGGGATTCTTTAGGACTTAGTACCGAGATATTACCACAGTTGATAGAACAACTTGATGTTCAGTATTCCGAAACCGTAAAGTTTATTCTAGGCTAGAGTATTTTATAATGTCATCTGATAAATTTAAAAAATTAGAGAAATTTTATACTCACCTTCAGAAAGGTTTTGATATTAATGTTGAGTTCACTAATGAGTTGATGTTTTCCAAAAATGATTTAACTATAGATACAATATTGAAAATATTAAGTGAAAAAATTAAACAGTTGGATTATTTTCAATGTTTTGCTTTTTATACAATAGAAAAAAATATTAATTTTAATTTGTCAATATGTAGCGAAAAAAATCACGTTGAAGAAATTGAATTAGATGTTGAGAAACATATCGACAACGGAACTTTTTCTTGGGTACTCAATAATAATAGGCATATTATTATTAATGGACCCGTCTCCAAAAATCAACAATTGTTAATTTCAATTTCAACTAACCGACGAATTCACGGCATGTTTATTGCTGTTGCTAAAGACGATGTTGCTATCAGCGGTATTATTCAAGACGTGATCAGTTTACTCATTACCATTGCCGCTCAATCCATCGATAATAATGAATTAAAAATTCAATTATTAAATTACAATGTTAAACTTGAAAATGATATCAAAGTACGTACTGCAGAACTTGAGGAATCTAAGGATAAAGCGGAACAGTCAGCAAAATCTAAGTTGGAATTTTTAGCCAACATGAGTCATGAGATTCGTACTCCTATGAATGGCGTGCTCGGTATGTTGGAGTTATTAAATAAAAGTAAATTAGATAAAGTTCAAAAAAACCAGGTAGACACCGCATATCAATCTGGACAAAATATGATGGTTATATTGAATGATATCTTAGAGCTATCGAAATTTGAAGCAGGAAAAATAACAATTGAAAATAATGAATTCAACTTAATTACTTTAATTGAAGACGTTGTTGCGATGTTCTCTAAAAAATCCAATGAAAACCAAGTTGAACTAATATGTTTCATTGATAACGAAGTCCCTGAAGTTGTTTTTGGAGCTCAAACTCGTGTCTGGCAAATTATAATGAATTTATTAGGCAATGCCATTAAGTTTACAAAGTCAGGTTCTATTGTTGTAAACGTGACAGTCGATGGTGCTAATGAAGATGACTTTACTCTATGCGTCAAAATAAAAGATACCGGCATTGGTATTTCAGATGAATCACAAAAATTAATTTTTAATCCATTTGAGCAGGCTGAGGTTAATACCGCCAGACATTTTGGAGGAACAGGTCTTGGGTTATCTCTGTGTAAACGATTAATAGAGCTATTGGGTGGCGAAATAAAACTGGAATCTACAGTTGGAGTGGGTAGTACCTTTAGTTTTTTAGTTAACTTAAGCGTTGTGAAATTTAATGTGGATAAAAACTTACCAAAAGACGCTAATATACTTTATGTGTGTAATTCTGAAGCTGAAATGAAATCGATTAATGCTTTATTTTCTAGACTTGCCATTAATTTTAAAATTGTATCTGATCAAGATAGTGTTCTAAATGAATTAGTTGAAGTTACTGACGATCTATATTCTATTATTATGCTGAGTGATTCACTTGCAACGGAATGTTACGATTCGATTTTATCTGTTTTAGAATCGAATGCTATTTATGAAAATGTAAAATTGGTATTATTAAATACTTTTCTTGATATTGCCGAAATTGATTTTACACATGTCCTGGTTAAACCATTTCGAACTAGTGATATTATCGAGTTAATAACATCTGAACAAACAGACTCTCTGGAGAGTGAGTTAAATGATGAGGTTCTAAATAATAATACCAGTTCTGTATTATTAGTAGAGGATAATGAAGTGAATCAATTAGTAGCATCAGGTATGCTTGGAAAAATGGGAATCACTCCTGATATTGCATCTGATGGCGTTGAGGCACTTGAACTTTTTTCTAAAAATAAATACGATTTAATTTTAATGGATATCAACATGCCTAACATGGATGGTTATGCAGCAACCAAAGAGATACGGAAAAGAGAAAATCCAAATGATCATATTCCAATAATAGCATTAACAGCAAATGTATTGCAAGACGATGTTGATGGCTATTATAAAGTGGGCATGGATGACTTTTTAGCAAAACCGTATTCATTTAAAAATATTGAATCTAGTTTACTTAAATGGATTAAAAAAGAAAATTTAAATTCTGGAAGTGAAATTAATAAGGAACACGATAGTGAATCAAGTTCGTTTATCAATCTAGAAACAATTCATTATTTACAAGAAATTATGGGCGATGCCATTAACGAGTTAATTAAAACTTTTATTGATCGAAGTGGGCTCATGGTCGATGAAATTATGCAAAATACGAGTGATCTAGAAAAAGTAAAATTCAACATTCATAACCTAAAAGGCAGCAGCGGCAATATTGGCGCACAGGAATTATTTCGGTTATGTGAATTAATTGAAACTATGATAGTTAAGAAGCAGGTGCTTAAAATAGATTCGTATTTACATATTTTAAAACATGAACTATCTGGAGTTCATAATGAGCTTAATTCATTAATGCTAAAATGAATAACGTTTATCAATAGACTCTAACTTGTATTTCATATCAAATATATACTGGTAACCTACGCAAGCACATTATTGGACATCCACGCTAAGTTTAATCGTTATTTTTTTAGCCTGCGAATCAAAGTTTACTCACAGATAACATCTTATAAGCTGAATTTAACTCAAACATTGTTATTTTATTGGTTCGAATTAATCGAATAAAGCTAAGTTAATAACGTTACTTTTAGTATTTGCCAGTGAAGTAGTTTTAATGTAACTCATTGATAATTCTAAATTAATTGTTAAGATACATCATAATAAGGCTATTGTGCTATAATGTGTACATTACAGCACAACTGGAGTCTGGAATGTCACAATCAACAACTATGACTATTCGTTTAGAGCATGATTTAAAATTACGTTTGGATAAGCTGTCTGAAACAACTAACCGCAGTAAATCATTTCTTGCTGCAGAAGCTGTTCGAGAATATATTGAATTGAATGAGTGGCAGATTGGCGAAATTAAAGCTGCTATTAAAGAGGCGGATGCTGGTGATTTTGCAAGTGAGCAAGAACTTGATGATGTGTTAAACAAGTGGAAGATAAATGGAGATTAAATGGCTGCGAACAGCACTAAAAAATCTCAAACAAGAAGCAGAATATATCGCAAAAGAGAATCCACAAGCAGCACAACTTTTGGTTCAGCGCATACTAAACAGTGTGTCTTTACTAAAAGATAATCCTGCTCTTGGTCATTCAGGACGAGTACCCAATACTTTTGAGTTGGTTATTCCTAATACACGTTATATTGTTCCGTATCGTGTCTTTCCCCGCATTGAACAAATTCAGATTTTACGCGTATTTCATAGCTCAAGAAAACCACCCGAACATTGGTAAACAGAACAAGATATTATAAATATTAGCTGTATTAGCCAAAATCGCTAGGTTTTTATTTTGATTCTCACATTACGTAATCTGAATTAATGTTTAAAGTTAATTCAGTTTTAATTTTTGAGATATTTCACATGCGGTGTAAAGTGCCTATACTCTTTGTAACTTACTTGACTGATCAAAACCAATAGTAGGCTAGCAGTACCATTGGTATTCTTTGCAATTTTAAAAACAGATTCTTGTGTGCCTAAAACATCAATATCGCTTGTTAATGCCCCTTTGATATTATATTCAATCTTTAATTTACCCAAAATCAATTCGTCTTTTGAATATACATTAGAATATGTCCTAAAAACTAGAATACTCCTCAGCTTTAGCACTGCAGAGTATGATATTTAAAGTTGGTTGTTTTTCACCTTGTAAGCTGAATATGTTTACGTCATTATTACATTACTGTTTATCGCATTTTAATATCTAATGTTAAGAAAAGCGTATTTTGGCAAATGAAGTAGTAATTTCATAGAAACAAAGAGTTAGTAAATTCGCTTGGTTGTGTGCGATGATAATAATAGTATAGGTAGTTGAACAGTTTAGAACTAAACGGATAGTAGAACGACACTGAACATGCGATTAGTGTTATATAAACGTAGGTACATACTTGAACAATTAAATATAAGAAAAGACATATAAAATTTCCTATAAGATATAAATTTAGAACTGGATAGTTGTGTTGTTTTGTACTCACATTCGTCATTAATAATCTTATTTAAATATTATAAATATGAATATAATTCGCACAGAGGATCAAACAAGACAAGAAATCATTGATAAACAGCTACTCGATGCTGGGTGGAATGTAAATGATAAAACACAGGTCTTTGAAGAGTTTGATATTCATGTTGCTCTACCCGAAGGCATACAAGAAGCACGCTCACAGTATGAAGGTCATCAATTTAGCGATTATGTACTCTTGGGTAAAAATGGCAAAGCTTTAGCCGTAGTTGAAGCCAAAAAGTCCACAAAAGATGCTGAAATCGGTCGCGAGCAAGCAAAACAGTATTGTTACAATATACAAAAAGACAAGGGTGGCGAGTTACCTTTTTGTTTTTATGCCAATGGTCTGGAAATATATTTCTGGGATCTTGAAAATTATCCTCCTCGAAAAGTTGTTGGTTATCCCACTCTCGATGATTTAATTAACACTAATATTGCTGGGCGCGATTATCAGATTCGCGCAATTCGATCAGTGCTTGAATCGATTGAAAAAAAGAAACGTGATTTTCTACTAGTTATGGCTACAGGGACTGGTAAAACACGTACCTGCATCGCCCTAGCTGATGTGTTGATGCGAGCATGTTATGTCGAGCGAGTACTTTTTTTAGTGGATCGAATTGCATTGCGCGAGCAAGGCTTATCTGCATTTAAAGAATACCTTCCGAATGAGCCTCGTTGGCCAAAAGTAGGTGAAAAACTAATAACAAAAGACAGACGAATTTATATTACTACCTATCCGAGTATGCTCAATATTATCCGTGCTGATTCGGCTAGTTTATCACCTCATTTTTTTGATCTAGTGATAATTGATGAAAGCCACCGTTCAATTTATAACACTTATGGTGAAATTCTTAATTATTTCAAAGCCATTAATCTTGGTCTAACCGCAACCCCTACAGATGTCATTGAGCATAACACCTTTGCTTATACCTATGAACAAGCCGTTAATAATAGCCCACCGTATTTATGTAATTTTCAGGTAATGAAAATACAAACAAAATTTCAAATGGAAGGTATTAGTAAACGCACGATTAGTCTGGAAGATCAGAAGAAATTGATTTTGCAAGGAAAAGAAGTTGAAGAAATTAATTTTGAAGGCAGTCAACTAGAAAAGCAGGTTATAAACAAAGGTACTAATACCCTGATTGTAAAAGAATTCATGGAAGAATGTATAAAAGACAAAAACGGAGTACTGCCCGGTAAAACGATTTTTTTCTGTGCCACTAAAGCACATGCGCGTCGTATGGAAATAATTTTTGACAAGTTATACCCACAATACCATGGCGAGCTAGCCAAAGTTTTGGTGTCTGAAGATCCACGGGTTTACGGTAAAGGGGGGCTTCTCGATCAATTTACCAACAATGATATGCCACGCATCGCGATAAGTGTGGATATGCTGGATACTGGGATTGATATACGAGAGCTTGTAAACCTGGTCTTTGCTAAACCAATATACTCTTACACCAAGTTCTGGAAAATGATTGGTCGTGGTACACGTTTATTGGAACCACAAAAAATAAAACCCTGGTGCACAGAGAAAGAGATATTTTTAATACTCGACTGCTGGGATAACTTTGAATATTTCAAACTAGAACCAATGGGTAGAGAGAGCAGCCCACAAATACCACTGCCGGTACGATTAATTGGTATCAGGTTAGATAAAATAGAAGCTGCACTTGAATTACAATGTAACGAAATTGCAGCAAAAGAAATTACTTTATTGCGGCAACAAATAAACGAGCTACCAAAAAAATCTGTTACCATAATTGAAGCCGCTTCAGTATTAGCGAAAATAGCCGATGAAAATTACTGGACCGTGTTGAGCACACAAAAAATAGAGTTTCTACGCAACGAAATAAAACCCTTGTTTCGCACGTTATCACAGGTTGATTTTAAAGCCATGCGCTTTAATAAAGATGTATTAGCGCTTTCGTTGATTTTACTCAACGAACAACAAGACCAGTTTGATACCTCAAAAGACGGGATAATAGCACAAATATCCGAATTACCGCTTGCTGTCCCGATGGTGGCCAAAGAACAAGCACTGATAAAAAATGCTCAACAAAATCAATATTGGTCAAATTGCACGGATGCAATATTAGATGATCTGGCAGTAAAGCTCGCGCCATTAATGAAATTTCGAGAACAGTTAAATACGGGCGAAGGACCAGTTACACTAGACCTAACTGATATACTGCATAATAAAGAAATGGTTGAGTTTGGACCACAACACGAAGCAGTTAGTATTACGCGTTATAAAGAAATGGTTGAAGATTTAGTGCTAACATTAATTGGCAGTAACCCGATATTGCAAAAAATTAAAAACGGTGATGATATATCCGCAGTAGAAGCAAATGAACTGGCAATGTTACTTAATGATGAGCATCCCCACATCACCGAAGACTTATTACGAAATGCTTACCAAAACCGTAAAGCCAAATTTATTCAGTTTATTAGGCACATTTTAGGTATTGAAAAATTAAACAGTTTCCCCGAGACTGTTAGTAACGCGTTTGAGCAATTCATCCAAGGTCATAGCAACCTCAATACAAGGCAACTGGAATTTTTACATTTATTAAAAGATTTTATTATCGAACGAGAAAAAATTGAAAAACGTGATCTGATTCAATCCCCCTTCACTGTCATTCACCCACAAGGCATACGCGGTGTATTTAACCCACGAGAAATTGACGAAATTCTAAAATTAACCGATAAATTGGCCGCATGATTTCATTTCGTGACACATCACAAGATGAATTAGACTTGATACTGGACGAAGGTGAAGGTTACACGCTTGAATTTAAACAAAGTGTCAATTCCGATTTAGCCAAAGAGTTAGTCGCATTTGCCAATGCTTCGGGTGGACGCATTCTAATTGGGGGTAATGATAAAAATAACATTGTCGGATGTGATACTTCAAATCAGACCTTGTCCCAAATAGAAAACGTGGCGGCAGCATGCGATCCACCAGTCGCTATTGCAATTGAAAAATTATCATCTTATAACATACTGGTTATACACATACCCGAAGGCGCGAATCGACCACACCGTTGCAATAAAGGTTTTTATTTACGTAATGGCGCCAACTCACAAAAAATGCACACCAGTGACATTACTGAATTCATACAGGCCGAAGGTAATGTGCGCTTTGACCAGCAATTAAGGCTGGATCTGGACTGGCAGGAAACACTCGACCAAAATCGTGTTAATCATTTTTTAGAACTTGCCAATATTAAACCTCGCACCGACAATGAAAAACTATTATTAAACCTCGGTGCCGGAGATTATAAAGACAACAAATTTTATCTGAACCAGACCGGCGTATTGTTTTTTGCAAAACAACCAACCTATCGCCTGTTTCACATCAGCGTCGTCTGTGCGTTATTCAAAGGCACCGGCAAAGCTTATATTTTAGATCGTAAAGAATTTACTGGCAGTATAATAGAAAATATCGAAGATTCATTACTGTATCTACGGCAACACCTGCAACTGCGCTGGGAAATCACCAATGACAGCACTCGTCGCAAAGAAATCTTAGAGCTACCCGAAGCTGCGCTTCGAGAAGCCATGGTCAATGCACTGTGCCATCGTGACTATTTACAACAAGGTGCACAGGTAACAGTTGAAGTATTTGATGATCGGGTAGAAATCTACAATCCGGGTGGCCTCGCTAAAGGACTCCAGCCGGAAGAATTTGGCACACGCAGTGTCTGCCGCAACCCATTAATCGCAAGTTTGTTATTGCGCTGCAATTATATTGAAAAACTGGGCACCGGCATCGAGCGAATCCGCACCGCGTTAAAAGAAGCCAACTGTTCCGAACTGGATATTCGCTTTAACACTATGTTTTCACTAACCTTTTTACGGCCCAGTTATAGGCCCAACAATAAGGCTATTGATCAGGGCGATATAACAAAAACTACCCAGAAAACTACCCAGAAAATTTTGGCGATATTAAGGCATAATCCAACAGCCAGTCGAAAAGCCATTGCCGAGCAACTGGGCGACATTAGTGAAGATGGTGTGAAGTATCAACTTAATAAAATGAAAACAGCCGGTATAATAAAACGAATAGGCCCAGCCAAAGGTGGCTATTGGGAGATAATACCCGAGAAATAAAAAAGCAGTTATAGCGTTAGATAAGTGCATGATCAAATAAGCCTAGTTAGTTAATTAAAAATTAGAAAATTATTAATTAAGGGTCTTCAGAAAAATCTATGGGTTGATTCCGGCTCAGGAAGTTTCCCCATAGTATGAAATAGAGCTATTTCAAGCGTTTCATAGTGCCTAAATCCATATGCTTTTCTGGAGACCAAATTTACTTTTCGATTGAGCCCCTCAACAGTACCCGATGAATATTGTTTCTTGGCTTTAAACTAGTTCATCATTAACGGTTGATGATTACGGACTGTTTTTACAAATCGTTTTATGGGCTTAAGCTGTGATCGCATTGCCTTATTGCACCATTTCGTTAAAAACCATTCAGCCCAGTAAGGTGTTTTGTATTTCCAAAAGGCCTGAAAACTTTCCTTATAAAGATAAGCCCTGATACTTTTCATATAATACTGAAGTACATCATCAAGTTTCAAACTTTGTTTCTCCGTCAGATTTTCTTCATTTTTTAGAAAACTATACTTGGTGTGTTTAAGAATATCTTCATAATCGTCAGCTTTCAATCCCCCTGTGACTTTGCTTTATCGAGCAATATTAGAATTAATTAATAATGTTAACAGACGAGAACAAGGCTCACTAACATCGGTTATGTTTTCTTTAAATCAGTTTTTT
>VAOX01000803.1_pt1 | contig 16249 bp, 11 predicted proteins | sample 3393891 | NCBI WGS metagenome assembly VAOX01 (sample SAMN08290429, study PRJNA428436) | hydrothermal vent metagenome | isolation source: Deep-sea hydrothermal vent chimney | place: Indian Ocean: Southwest Indian Ridge | depth 2822 m m | reverse complement strand
TACTTCCGAACAACGGATGTGACTGGCATGGTGGAATTACCAAAAGACGTTGAAATGGTAATGCCCGGCGACAATATCAAGATGGTGGTTGAGCTGATTGCGCCGATTGCGATGGAAGACGGATTACGTTTTGCGATTCGTGAAGGTGGCCGTACTGTAGGCGCTGGCGTAGTCGCTAAAGTTATCGAATAGTAAATAGGGGACAGACCACGTTTTAATGCTGTAATAACGAAAAGGGCATGGACTGCGTTTAATGTCATCATTAATTAAACGTGGTCTGTCCCCCTTTGTTTGTGTAAATTAACATCAGAGCGCCAATTTATTTGCCTTGAACAAGAAATACCCGAAAAATATTAGTGCATAACTATAAATTGCCTGCTATATATATAATCCAACTATTGCTTTTAGCCAGAAAATCCGTAAGATACGCGGTTACTTAACAGGTTAAACACAAATTTCACAACATATGTGCGAAAAAAACATGACTGCCCTGGAGCTTGGAATAGCTTCAACGGGGTTTTATGTATTTGATATTTAAAATATTTTTCGTTTTAGAGTGAAATAAAAGTGGTGTTTAGTCTGATCAAGGCCAGTAGCTCAATTGGCAGAGCGACGGTCTCCAAAACCGTAGGTTGGGGGTTCGATTCCCTCCTGGCCTGCCAAATTTTAGTAATTTTTAAAATTTAATGTCAGGTAGTCAGTAAATATGAATGCTAAAACAGAACAAGGACCTTCCAAGCTCGATACGATGAAGTTGTTGGCGGCGTTAGTCCTGGTGTTAGGCGGCGCTGTAGCGTTTAGTATCTATAAAGAAGCGTCTCTGTTGTTACGTGTCACTGGTATTTTGGTGGTGATTGGGGTTGCAATAGGCATTTCCATGACCACTTACAAAGGGAAAATTGCCTGGAGCTTTTTAAAAGAAGCCCGTGTAGAAGTTCGTAAAGTAGTGTGGCCTACCCGTCAGGAAACATTGCAAACAACGCTAATTGTTGTAGTGATGGTGATAATTGTTGGGCTGATTTTATGGACCATGGATCAAGTTATTCTATGGGTGCTGGGAATGTTAACGGGTGCAAAAGGATAAGTTAAATGCCAATGAACTGGTATGTAGTGCACGCTTATTCTGGCTTTGAAGCTAAGGTCAAGCTGTTGCTTATGGAGCGTATTGAACGCTTTGGAATGGAAGACAAGTTTGGCGATATTATGATCCCGACTGAAGAAGTAGTCGAGATGAGAGAAGGTCAGCAGCGTCGAAGTGAAAGAAAATTTTTTCCAGGATACGTTCTGGTACAAATTGCCATGGATAATGAAGCCTGGCATTTGGTAAAAGAGACCCCGAAAGTGCTGGGATTTATTGGTGGTACTAGTGACCATCCCGCCGCTATTTCTGATAAAGAAGCAGATGCAATTTTGCAGCGAGTTCAGGATGGTGTTGATAAGCCGAAGCCGAAGATTTTGTTTGAAGTGGGTGAAGTCGTACGAGTAACTGATGGCCCATTTAATGATTTTAATGGCGTCGTAGAAGAAGTGAATTATGACAAGAGTAAGGTCAGAGTAGCAGTACTTATTTTTGGGCGTTCTACACCAGTGGAGCTTGAGTTCGGGCAGGTAGAGAAGGGCTAGAGAGCCTCTTCTAACAAGCAATTAATGTTGCTGTTGTTTAATCTTATGTTGTAACGAGTGCAAGAGGTGACATAAAGGGCTTTGAAATAGGCTCCTCATCGTTGCCTAAGAAAATAATTTTTTAACGGCAGGCTTATTTAATGATAGTAGGCCTGTCATTCAGGGGAGCTGGAGTGAAATACCTTCAGTGTTTGCACCCACAAGAGGCGTATCATGGCTAAAAAAATTGATGCTTATATAAAGCTTCAGGTGCCTGCAGGTCAGGCCAATCCGAGTCCACCAGTGGGTCCTGCTTTGGGCCAGCATGGTGTGAATATTATGGAATTTTGTAAAACGTTCAACGCTAAGACGCAGAAAATGGAGCAAGGAATGCCAATTCCTGTTGTTATTTCCGTTTTCTCGGACAAGAGTTTTACTTTTGTTACTAAAACTCCGCCTGCTTCAATTTTGCTATTAAAGGCTGCCGGTTTAAAAAGCGGCAGCGCTGTTCCTCATACTGATAAAGTAGGCAAGGTCACTCGTGCGCAACTTGAAGAAATTGCGACTTTAAAAGAACCTGATTTAACGGCTGCTGATATGGATGCAGCCGTTAGAACTATTGCGGGTAGTGCGCGCAGCATGGGCATTGAAACGGAAGGGGTGAAGTAATGGGCCGCTTAACCAAAAAACAGAAACAATACGCTGAGAAAATCGAATCACAAAAGATCTATCCTGTAGGGGAAGCCTTTGATTTATTAAAGACTTTACCAAAGGCCAAGTTTGCAGAATCGATTGATGTCAGTATTAAATTAGGTGTTGATCCTCGTAAATCCGATCAAGTAGTTCGTAGTGCTTCGGTACTGCCAAACGGCACGGGCAAAACTGTTCGAGTTGCGGTATTTACTTCCGGCGATAACGCTGAAGCTGCGAAAGCAGCGGGCGCTGATGTGGTCGGCATGGAAGATTTAGCTGCACAAATTAAAGGCGGCGATCTCAACTTTAACGTTGTTATTGCTTCTCCCGACGCGATGCGTGTTGTGGGTGCCTTAGGGCAAGTGTTAGGCCCACGCGGTTTAATGCCTAACCCTAAAGTGGGTACTGTGACTCCAGATGTGGCTACTGCTGTAAAAAATGCCAAGTCAGGACAAGTCCGATATCGTACTGATAAAGGTGGAATCATTCATTGCTCTATCGGTAAAACTGATTTTGAGGCAACAGCGCTTCAAGAAAATCTGGAAGCTCTGTTAAGTGATTTAGTCAAGTTAAAACCTTCTGCCTCTAAAGGCGTGTATATGAAGAAGGTGTGTATTTCTTCAACGATGGGCCCAGGTATTATTGTTGACCATCAAGCGTTGAAATTTTAAAGATTGTTGTGCTGGCGATTGCTGGCATTGAAAAAACTTTGGACTGGTTGTTTTTGAAATAAAAAGCAACTGGTCGTCAAAGACCGTAGGTTCACTTGTGTGTAATGGGGAAACCCGCCTACGCAGACGGCTAGTCCGCAAGGCTTATATGTTCGTATGACCTTGAGACTGTCGTATGGGTGGAGCAATATTGAAAAATATTGACTCTTACGTTCACTGATCCAGGAGGTAACATGAGTTTAAATCTGGAACAGAAAAAAAATGTAGTTGCAGAAGTTGCTGCAGTTGCTGCCAATGCTCATTCAGCTATTGCTGCTGAGTACACTGGGCTAAATGTAGGTGATTTAACTGAACTTCGTGTGCAAGCACGTAAAGAAGGTGTTTATCTGCGTGTAGTTAAAAATACCTTGGCTCGACGTGCTGTAGAAGGTACAGAATTCGAGTGTATGGCAAGCCAGTTTGTTGGGCCGCTACTGTTAGCTTTTTCACAAGAAGATCCAGGCGCTGCGGCACGTGTAATTGATGGCTTTATCAAGATGAATGACAAGTTAGTTGTTAAACTTGTTGCTATTGGAGGCGAATTAATAGATACCTCTGACATCAAAAAGCTGGCGAAACTGCCGAACCGCGAACAAGCGATATCTATTCTTATGGCAACAATATTGGCACCTGTAGAAAAACTTGCAAGAACCATGAAAGAGGTTCCTGGAAAGTTGGTGCGAACATTGGCTGCGGTTAACGAGAGTAAAGCTTAAGGCAACCTGAATTTAATTATTTAAACAAATTTTTGGAGTATTAAAATGGCAGTCTCATCTGAAGAAATTTTAGAAAGCATTTCAAACATGTCTGTAATGGAAGTTGTAGATCTTATTTCTGCAATGGAAGAAAAATTTGGCGTTACTGCAGCTGCTGCAGTCGCTGCGGCTCCTGCTGATGGTGGCGGTGCTGCTGCTGCAGAAGAAAAAGACGAGTTTGATGTTGTATTAACTGCCATGGGTGACAAGAAAGTAAATGTCATTAAGGCTGTTCGTGCAATTACTGGCTTAGGTCTGAAAGACGCGAAAGATATGGTAGAAGGTGCACCTGCTACTGTTAAGGAAGCTGCGTCTAAAGACGAAGCGGCTGAAATCAAGAAAACACTTGAAGAGGCTGGCGCATCAGTCGAGCTTAAATAATTTGCAAGATTCTTGCGATTATAAATAGAAGTGTAATGGGGCTGGTAGTGCAACACTACCGGCCTTATTGTGCTGGCGAATTACCGGATGTTGTTAACTCATTATTAACAGCATCCCACCTAACAACATAGATGTTGACGCGATAGCTGAGGTACTGCAAATGGCATACTCTTTTACCGGGAAGAAGCGGATCCGTAAAGATTTCGGTAAACAAACTAGTATTTTAGATGTTCCATATCTTCTTTCAATCCAGCTCGATTCGTATCGTAAGTTCCTTCAAGAGGATTGCGACCCGAATCATAGAAAAGATGTCGGCTTACATGCCGCATTAACTTCTGTTTTCCCAATAACCAGTTATTCGGGAAGTGCAGCACTGGAATATATAAGTTATCGGCTTGGTACTCCCACATTTGACGTCAAAGAATGTCAATTACGTGGTATGACTTACGCAGCTCCTCTGCGTGTTAAAGCGCGCTTAATTATCTATGATAAAGACTCATCGAATAATGCAGTGAAAGATATTCGAGAGCAAGAAGTTTATATGGGTGAACTACCACTCATGACCCGAACCGGGACCTTTGTTATCAATGGAACTGAGCGTGTAATCGTATCTCAGTTGCATCGTTCACCGGGTGTGTTTTTTGATGATGATAAGGGTAAGACCCATTCATCAGGTAAAAAGCTGTTTAATGCTCGTGTGATTCCTTATCGAGGCTCATGGCTCGATTTTGAATTTGATGCGAAAGATTGTGTGTTTGTTCGAATTGACCGTCGCCGTAAATTACCCGCCAGTATTTTATTGCGCGCCCTGGAATTTGATAATGAACAAATTCTTGATATGTTTTTCGAAAAAACAAAAATTACTATAATGAAAAGTGGCATGTTAAAAATGCTGCTGATTCCTGAGCGTCTCAAAGGCGAGATTGCTCTGACAGATATTAAGATTAAAGACAAGGTGCTGGTTACGGAAGGTAAGGCAATTACCCCTCGTGTCGTGCGAGAGCTCGAGAAAGCGAAAGTCAAAAATATCGAAGTTCCTAAAGAGTATCTTCTTAATAAAGTGGTTTCACGCGATATTATTGATACTGAAACAGGTGAGATAATTGTTAATGTTAACGATATTGTCACCGAAGAATTACTGGAAGCCATCGAAAAGTCCGGCATCAAGGAACTTGAGATTTTATATACCAATGATCTCGAGCAAGGACCCTTTATGTCCGATACTCTGCGAATTGATCCAAGCACTAATTCGCTTGAAGCAATGGTCGAGATTTATCGCATGATGCGTCCAGGTGAGCCACCGACTAAAGACGCAGCCAATAATTTATTTGCAAACTTGTTCTTCAATGAAGAGCGGTATGATTTATCTGCTGTAGGACGTATGAAGTTTAATCGTCGCATTCAGCGCGAATCTGATACAGGCCCCGGTGTTCTCGATAAAGACGATATCACTGATGTGTTAAAAACCCTGATTGCGATTCGTAATGGTAAGGGAATCGTCGATGATATCGATCACTTGGGTAATCGCCGTGTTCGTTGTGTCGGTGAGATGGCTGAAAACGTATTTCGAGTGGGTTTGGTGCGTGTTGAACGTGCAGTGAAAGAACGTTTGAGCTTGGCAGAATCAGAAGGCCTGATGCCTCAAGAATTAATTAATGCCAAGCCAGTCGCAGCAGCCATTAAAGAATTTTTTGGTTCGAGTCAATTGTCACAGTTTATGGATCAAAACAATCCATTATCTGAAGTGACCCATAAACGTCGTATTTCAGCCTTAGGCCCAGGTGGTCTGACTCGTGAGCGTGCGGGTTTTGAGGTTCGTGATGTGCATCCAACGCATTATGGCCGGGTTTGTCCTATTGAAACACCTGAGGGGCCAAACATTGGTTTGATTAACTCTCTAGCTGTGTATGCGCGAACCAATGATTATGGTTTTCTGGAAACGCCTTATTTGAAAATCGAAAAAGGTAAGTTAACCAAGCAAATAGATTATTTGTCAGCAATTGAAGAAGGGCAGTTTATTATTGCTCAGGCAAATGCTGAACGAAATGACAAAGGTCAGTTAACAGACGAGTTAGTGGCTTGTCGCCATGGTAATGATTTTACCCTGAGTGTACCCACTGATGTGCAATATATAGATGTGTCACCTCGGCAAGTAGTCTCTGTTGCTGCCAGTATGATTCCTTTTCTGGAGCACGATGATGCTAACCGGGCATTGATGGGATCAAACATGCAACGTCAGGCAGTTCCTACTTTACGGGCAGAAAAGCCGTTAGTGGGTACTGGCATGGAGCACACAGTAGCGGTTGATTCAGGTGTCACAGTAGTGGCTGAACGTGGTGGCTTTATTGATTCATGTGATGCGGGTCGAATCGTGGTACGTGTTAACGATAAGGAAACGCAAGCAGGTGAGTCAGGGGTTGATATCTATAACCTTATTAAGTACACACGCTCAAACCAAAACACTTGTATTAACCAGCGTCCATTAGTGAAGCCGGGCGATGTAATAGCGCGTGGTGACGTGTTAGCAGACGGTCCTTCTACAGACTTGGGCGAATTGGCTTTAGGCCAAAATCTTTTAGTCGCCTTTATGCCGTGGAATGGATATAACTTTGAGGATTCAATTTTAATTTCAGAGCGCGTGGTTCAAGAAGATCGTTTAACCACGATCCATATTGAAGAGCTCACCTGTGTGGCACGTGATACCAAGCTGGGTTCTGAAGAGATTACAGGTGACATTCCAAATGTTGGTGAATCTGCTTTAGCCAAACTTGACGAGTCAGGCATCGTTTATATCGGCGCTGAAGTGAAGCCAGGCGATATCTTGGTTGGTAAGGTAACCCCTAAGGGTGAAACTCAGTTAACACCAGAAGAAAAACTGTTACGTGCTATTTTTGGTGAAAAAGCTTCAGATGTTAAAGATACTTCTTTAAGAGTGTCATCTGGTGTTGATGGTACTGTTATTGATGTGCAGGTATTTACACGTGATGGTGTGACTAAAGATCAGCGTGCACTTGAAATTGAGAAAATGCAAATCGATCAGGTTCGACATGATATAGACGACCAGTACCGAATTCTTGAAGAAGACGTGTACTCACGTGTAGAAAAACTACTTATAAATAAAGTAGCCGATGGCGGGCCCAATAAACTTGCAGCGGGCAGTAAAATAACTAAAGTTTATTTGGACGAAATCCCACGTGAAACCTGGTTTGATATTCGTTTACACAACGAAGAGGCTAATGAGCAGTTGCAAAAAGCAGCTGAACAGTTGACGCGCCAAAAGGAAGAGTTCGAAGAACATTTTGAAATCAAAAGAGGCAAAATCACCACAGGTGATGATCTGGCTCCTGGCGTGCTTAAGATGGTTAAGGTGTATTTGGCGGTGAAACGGCGTATACAACCCGGCGATAAGATGGCTGGACGACACGGTAATAAAGGGGTGATTTCACAAATTGTTCCTGTGGAAGATATGCCTTATTCAGAGGATGGAACTCCTGTTGATATCGTTCTGAACCCATTAGGGGTACCTTCTCGAATGAATATCGGGCAAGTGCTTGAGGTTCATTTGGGCTGGGCAGCTAAAGGGGTAGGCTTACGCATTGGCGAAATGCTGGATGCGAAAAATAAAATTGAAGAGCTGCGCAGTTATCTAGAGAAAATCTATAACGGCAGTGGCCGTATGGAAGACTTCAGTCAATTTAATGATGAAGAGATCATTGAGCTGTGTGTGAATCTGCGTAAGGGTGTGCCAATGGCAACGCCAGTGTTTGATGGAGCAGACGAAAGTGAAATCAAGCGTATGTTAAGGCTCGCAGGATTGCCGGAGTCAGGGCAGTCAGAATTGATTGATGGACGTACTGGCGAGAAGTTTGAGCGACCAGTGACAGTTGGATATATGTATATATTGAAACTCAATCATTTGGTTGATGACAAAATGCATGCTCGTTCAACAGGACCATACAGTCTCGTTACACAGCAGCCATTGGGCGGTAAAGCTCAATTTGGTGGACAACGTTTTGGAGAGATGGAGGTATGGGCACTTGAAGCTTATGGTGCATCATATACCTTGCAGGAAATGTTGACGGTTAAATCGGACGATGTAAATGGTAGAACCAAGATGTATAAAAATATCGTGGATGGCGATCATCGTATGGAAGCGGGTATGCCTGAATCATTTAATGTATTGATTAAGGAAATTCGGTCACTGGCTATCAATATTGAGCTGGAACAAGATTAATCAGGGTTGGATACATAAGGTTAATTAAATTTAAATATGTATTCGATGCCTGATGTGTTAGTCGCACCTTATCAGGCAACTATCGAGCGTAGGAGCTAAGATGAAAGAATTATTAACGCTTTTCAAGTCACCGGGACATGTAGAGGATTTTGATACCATCCATATTGGATTGGCATCTCCTGACATGATTCGTTCATGGTCACATGGTGAAGTGAAAAAACCTGAAACCATTAACTATCGTACGTTCAAACCTGAGCGTGATGGTTTGTTCTGTGCCAAAATTTTTGGCCCAGTCAAAGATTACGAGTGTCTTTGCGGAAAGTACAAACGACTTAAGCATCGTGGTGTAGTCTGTGAAAAATGTGGTGTTGAGGTAACTCTTAGCAAGGTGCGTCGGGAACGTATGGGGAATATAGAGCTGGCTAGCCCAGTTGCTCATATTTGGTTCTTGAAGTCTTTGCCATCTCGAATTGGTTTGCTGTTGGATATGACTTTGCGTGATATCGAGCGGGTGCTTTATTTTGAAGCCTTTGTTGTTATCGATGAAGGTACGAGTGCTGATTGTGAACTGGAATTAGGGCAGTTGCTAACAGATGAAATGTATCTGGAAGCCATCGAAACTTTTGGTGATGATTTTGAAGCGAAAATGGGTGCAGAAGCAGTTTTTCACCTGCTAAAGAATCTGAATCTTAAAGACGAGTCCAAAACCCTACGTGAAGAAATCGAAAGCACTAATTCTGAAACCAAGTTAAAGCGCTTAACCAAGCGTTTAAAGCTGGTCGAATCATTTATTATTTCAGGTAACCGTCCTGAATGGATGATTATGACTGTGTTGCCTGTTCTTCCACCTGATTTACGTCCATTGGTTCCTTTGGATGGTGGTCGTTTTGCAACATCAGATTTAAATGATTTATATCGACGTGTTATTAACCGTAATAATCGTCTTAAGCGCCTATTAGAATTAAACGCGCCTGATATTATCGTGCGCAACGAAAAACGTATGCTGCAAGAGTCGGTGGATGCGTTACTTGATAATGGACGTCGCGGTCGTGCGATCACAGGCACTAACAAGCGCCCATTAAAGTCATTAGCCGACATGATTAAAGGTAAGCAAGGACGTTTTCGTCAAAACTTGCTGGGTAAACGTGTTGATTACTCCGGTCGATCAGTGATTGTGGTTGGACCTGCGTTAAAGTTACATCAATGTGGCTTGCCTAAGAAAATGGCGCTTGAATTATTTAAGCCTTTTATCTTCAGTAAGCTAACGTTAAACGGCCTTGCTACGACCATTAAGGCAGCAAAAAAGCTTGTAGAACGTGAAGGTTCCGAAGTTTGGGATTTCCTTGAAGAAGTCATTCGTGAGCATCCGGTAATGTTGAACCGGGCTCCCACCTTGCACAGATTGGGTATTCAGGCGTTTGAGCCGGTGTTAATTGAAGGTAAAGCGATTCAGTTACATCCTCTTGTATGTACTGCGTTTAACGCTGATTTTGATGGCGACCAAATGGCTGTCCACGTCCCATTGTCTATTGAAGCGCAGCTTGAAGCGCGAGCACTAATGATGTCGACCAACAATATTCTGTCACCTGCCAGTGGTGACCCTATTATTGTACCGTCGCAGGATGTGGTCCTGGGTCTTTACTATATGACTCGTGAGCGTATTAATGCAAAAGGCGAGGGAATGATATTCGCCGATGTGAAAGAAGTGCATCGTGCTTATGAAACTAAAGCGGTTACTTTGCAGACCCGTATCGAAGTGCGTATTGACGAGTCTGTTAAGGATGAAGAAGGTAATGTTGAGCAGCGTTTTGTTAGAATCAAAACCACTGTTGGACGCGCGTTATTATTTAATATAGTCCCAACAGGTCTTCCTTTCTCAGTGGTTGATAAGGATATGACCAAGAAAGCTATTTCTGGTGTCATTAATACCTGTTACCGAAGACTGGGTTTAAAGGCGACGGTTGTTTTTGCTGACCAACTGATGTATACAGGTTTTCGTTTCTCAACACGTGCCGGTGTGTCTATTTGTATTGATGATATGGTTATTCCAGATGACAAAGCAGAAATTCTGGAAAAAGCAGAAGCTGAAGTTAAAAATATCGAGGCGCAATACCAGGGTGGCTTAGTGACCCGTGGTGAACGCTACAACAAAGTAATCGATATTTGGTCACACACCAATGATCAAGTGGCTACTGCGATGATGAAAAAGCTTGGTACGGAGTTAGTAATCGATGCGGAAGGTAAAGAGGTTCGTGTGCCTTCGTTTAACTCTATTTATATGATGGCTGATTCAGGTGCTCGAGGTAGTGCGGCGCAGATAAAACAATTGGCTGGAATGCGTGGTTTGATGGCCAAGCCGGACGGCTCTATTATTGAAACACCGATTACGGCTAACTTTCGTGAAGGCTTAAACGTTATTCAGTATTTTATTTCCACTCACGGTGCTCGAAAAGGTTTAGCGGATACCGCATTGAAAACGGCTAACTCAGGATATCTGACTCGTCGTTTAGTCGATGTCGCACAGGATCTGGTAGTTACAGAATTTGATTGTGCTACCGAAGAAGGCATTGTAATGCGACCGATTATTGAGGGTGGCGATACAATCGAAACTCTCGCGGATCGAGTGTTAGGCCGTGTTGTCGCTAAAGATGTTATTGGTGTTGGTTCTCGTGAAGGCCAGACTCTGATTGAAAAAGGCACTTTACTGGACGAAAAATCAGTGTCGACCCTTGATGATTTAGGGATTGATACTATTTTGGTACGTACTCCTATTACCTGTAAGACCCGTTATGGCGTTTGTTCCAGTTGTTATGGGCGTGACTTGGCGCGCGGTCATATTATTAATATGGGAGAGGCGGTCGGTGTTATCGCAGCTCAATCAATCGGTGAGCCTGGTACACAGTTAACGATGCGTACTTTCCACGTAGGGGGTATCGCCACACGTTCTTTATCGGTTGATAGTGTAGAAGTGAAGTATGCTGGTACAGTTCGTTTACACGACTTAAAAACCTTGCATCATGATGCAGGCCATCACGTGGTCTTGTCTCGTTCTGCTGAAATTAGTATTGATGATGTTAATGGCCGTGAACGGGAACGCTATAAGGTTCCTTATGGTGCGTCAATATTGAACGAAGAAGGTGCTACAGTCTCGCCAGGTGATATTATTTCGCGTTGGGATCCCCATACTCACCCGATTGTGACAGAAGTCGGTGGAACAATGAAATTCCGTGATTTTATTGAGGGCGTTACTGTTGAAAGTAAGACAGATGACACGACAGGAATAACCTCTCTGGAAGTTATCGATGCGAAAGTTCGTCCTTTGGCTGGTAAAGATCTTAAGCCTTCTATATGTTTCGTTGATGTAGACGGTAATGATTTGTTTATGCCGGGTCGTGAAATTCCTGCAATCTATAACTTGCCCGGCAATGCCATTATTAGCTCTAAAGATGGTGATTTAGCGGGCGTGGGTGATGTGATTGCACGTGTACCACAAGAGTCTTCAAAGACGCGTGATATTACAGGTGGTTTGCCGCGGGTAGCGGATTTATTTGAAGCTCGTAAACCAAAAGATGCTTGTATCATGGCTGAATATGCAGGAACTATGAGCTTTGGTAAGGAAACCAAAGGCAAGGTTCGAGTCGTTATTACCGATTCTAATAACGAAAGACATGAAACACTCATTCCTAAGTGGCGACACGTCGGCATTTTTGAAGGAGAAACATTGGAGCGTGGTGATATTGTTGTTGATGGTGAGCCTAACCCGCATGATATTTTGCGACTCTTAGGTGTCTCCCGATTATCAGCCTACATGGTGAATGAAATTCAGGATGTTTATCGCTTACAGGGTGTGAAAATTAATGATAAGCACATTGAGGTGATTATTCGCCAAATGTTGCGCAAAATTGAGATTACAGCCGCTGGCGATAGTGATTTTCTAAAGGGTGAGCAAGTTGATCACGCACGTGTCCTTGATGCGAATGACGCAATTCTGGAGAAAGGTGGTGAGCCAGCCCAATATGAAGTCATGTTGCTGGGTATTACCAAGGCATCATTAGCTACTGAGTCCTTTATTTCTGCTGCATCCTTCCAGGAAACCACTCGCGTGCTAACTGAGGCATCAGTGAGGGGTATGCGTGATGATTTACGTGGTTTGAAGGAAAATGTGATTGTCGGCCGATTGATTCCAGCGGGAACCGGGCTTGCGTATCATAGTGAGCGTCGTCGTAAACGCCAAATGGCAGCTGATCGGCGAGCAGGTATTGTTGCCTCACCAGAAAGTGCTTTTGAGCCACTTCCAGAGGTTAAACCTGAACCCGTAGCGGAAGAGATTCCTGCCGATGCAAATACTGGGTCGGAAACGGCCACTGAAGGCAGTGAAAGCGCTCCTGAATCAACCACTGAAAATACTGAGAATACGGCGCAAAACTAGAAAATCAAAAAATTAGCGTTAATTTGAAGAATTTCTAGCTCTGGCAAGCCATTACGTGAAAAAAATACGTTTTGAGCTTGACAGAAGCCTCTTACAACCCTAAAATTCCGCTTCTCTTATAGGTACGAATGTAAGGCAGGCGGTACCGAGAATTTATGGCAGGCCGGAATAAAGGTATTCCGGCCTGTCTTTATGTGATTAAAAAGTTTTTACCCGGAGTGGTAGTAGATGGCAACAATCAATCAGCTGGTACGTAAGCCACGTACCCGGAAAGTCGAAAAAAGTAATGTCCCAGCGCTAGAGGCATGCCCCCAGCGTCGCGGTGTTTGCACCAGGGTTTATACTACGACTCCGAAAAAACCCAACTCAGCGATGCGTAAGGTTGCTCGTGTTAGATTGACTAACGGGTTTGAAGTAACAAGCTATATTGGTGGTGAAGGCCATAATTTACAAGAACACTCGGTGGTACTGATTCGTGGTGGTCGTGTAAAGGATTTACCTGGTGTACGTTACCATGTTGTCCGCGGTAGCCTGGATACATCAGGTGTAGAGAATAGAAGGCAGCGTCGTTCAAAGTACGGTGCGAAGCGGCCTAAAGGCTAAGACTTATTTTAATCAGGGTTTACCCTGCTATTAGACTTATATAGAGCGACATACAGATGCCAAGAAGAAGAGAAGTCCCCAAACGGACAATATTGCCAGATCCTAAGTTTCACAGTGAACTGTTATCCAAGTTCATCAATATGGTGATGGTCGATGGCAAGAAATCAGTAGCCGAAAAAATTGTGTACGGTGCGTTGGATATGATTGCAGAAAAGCAGTCAGGCGACACATTAGAGATTTTAAAGGTTGCTCTAGAAAATATAAGCCCGAAAGTTGAAGTTAAATCCCGACGTGTGGGTGGCGCAACTTATCAGGTGCCAATTGAGGTACGTTACGAACGTCGTTCAGCATTAGCAATGCGCTGGATGATAGAAGCCGCACGTAAGCGTGGCGACAAGACTATGGCTAAGCGTTTGGCTGGTGAGATATCGGATGCCGCTGAAAAGCGCGGGGCTGCAGTCAAAAAACGTGAAGAAACTCATCGTATGGCAGAAGCAAATAAGGCGTTTGCACATTACAGATGGTAAGAACGTATTTCTTTATTTGAGAAATAATTTTAGAGGTTTGAAGTAGTAAAGGGAAAATGTGGTGGCACGTAAGACGCCAATAGAACGCTATCGCAATGTAGGAATTATGGCTCATATTGATGCCGGAAAGACTACAACCACAGAGCGTATTCTTTATTACACCGGAGTGTCTCACAAGTTAGGTGAAGTACATGACGGCGCTGCAACCATGGATTGGATGGAGCAAGAACAAGAGCGAGGTATTACTATTACCTCTGCGGCCACGACTTGTTTCTGGGCTGGGATGTATAAGCAGTTTCCAGAATGTCGTATCAATATAATTGATACGCCAGGGCATGTAGATTTTACTATTGAAGTGGAACGGTCACTTCGGGTTCTTGATGGAGCTTGCGCTGTATTTTGCGCGGTAGGCGGAGTGGAGCCACAGTCAGAAACTGTGTGGCGACAGGCAAATAAGTATCATGTGCCTCGTATTGCTTTTGTCAATAAAATGGATCGTACGGGTGCTGATTTTCTACGTGTAGTAGAGCAAATTAAAGAACGGCTAGGCAGTGATCCAGTGCCAGTGCAGTTACCGATTGGCGCAGAAGACAGCTTCAGGGGAGTTGTTGATCTAGTGACAATGAAGGCTATTTTGTGGCATGAAGAAGACCGCGGAATAACTTTTGATGAAGTAGATATTCCTGATGATATGCAGGATCTTGCGTTAGAATGGCGCGAAGTAATGATTGAAGCAGCAGCAGATGCTTCTGATGATCTTACAGAGAAGTACCTTGAAGAAGGTGATCTCAACGAAGAAGAGATTAGGCAAGGTTTACGAAAAAGAACGTTGTCGAACGATATTGTTCCTGTGTTATGTGGTAGCGCATTCAAGAACAAAGGCGTTCAAGCAATGCTTGATGCTATAGTATATTTTATGCCGTCACCTGCTGATGTGCCCCCGGTTAAGGGAGTCACTCGTGACGGACAAGAAACGAAAGAACAGCGTGAGGCACTAGATAGCGCACCATTTTCGGCATTGGCTTTTAAAATAGCCACCGATTCTTTCGGAGATCTAACATTTTTCAGGGTATATTCTGGAGAATTGAAAACTGGAGATACGATATATAACCCAGTTAAAGGTAAAAAAGAACGCGTTGGCAGAATGGTGCAAATGCATGCCAACAGTCGTGAAGATATTAAAGAAGTACTTGCAGGAGATATCGCTGCAGCAATTGGTTTAAAAGATGTCACTACTGGTGATACTTTTTGTGATCAAGAACATCAGATCACTTTGGAGCGCATGGAATTTCCAGACCCGGTTATTTCCATTGCAATTGAGCCCAGAACCAAACCTGATCAGGAAAAAATGGGAGTAGCGCTAGGTAAACTGGCTCGCGAAGATCCATCCTTTCTGGTCACAACTGATGAAGAATCAGGACAGACCATCATTTCAGGGATGGGAGAATTACACCTTGAAATTATTGTCGACCGAATGCGTCGTGAATTTGGCGTTGAAGCGAATGTTGGTAATCCTCAGGTTTCATATCGTGAAACCATCGGATCTACTGTAGAGCAGGAGTTTAAACACATTCGGCAAACGGGCGGCAAAGGTCAATATGGCCATGTAGTGCTGCGTTTAGAACCTCTTAAACCAGGCACAGGCTATGAGTTTGTAGATGAAATTAAAGACGGAGTGATTCCAAAAGAATTTATTCCGGCTATCGCCAAAGGTATTGAAGAGCGCACTCAGTCAGGTGTGATCGCCGGGTATCCGATGGTTGATATTAAAGTAACGCTTTTAGATGGTTCGTTTCATGATGTTGATTCGAATGATATGGCATTTAAGACGGCAGCAGCGAGAGCTTTTTATGAAGGCGCTAAAGTTGCCAATCCAGTACTTCTGGAACCGGTTATGAAAGTGGAAGTGGTTTCTCCCGAGAATTATATGGGAGATGTAGTAGGAGATTTAAATCGCCGTCGCGGCTTGGTTCAGGGGATGGATAGTACTCCTTCTGGCAAGGTTGTTAGAGCAGAAGTACCATTAGGCGAGATGTTTGGATATTCTACTGCATTACGTTCGGCAACACAGGGCAGAGCCACTTACTCGATGGAATTCGAGAGGTATGCTGAAGCCCCAGCCAAGGTAAGACAGGTGTTCGGTCACTTTTAAACGTGTCAATATTGTAGTTTTGTTTTAACGATTTAGCAAAAGAGGTAATTATCGTGTCCAAGGAAAAATTTGAAAGAAACAAAGTCCATGTCAACGTTGGCACGATTGGTCACGTTGATCATGGCAAGACCACATTAACGGCTGCTATTACTAAATGTATGGC
>VAOX01031412.1_pt1 | contig 16256 bp, 18 predicted proteins | sample 3393891 | NCBI WGS metagenome assembly VAOX01 (sample SAMN08290429, study PRJNA428436) | hydrothermal vent metagenome | isolation source: Deep-sea hydrothermal vent chimney | place: Indian Ocean: Southwest Indian Ridge | depth 2822 m m | reverse complement strand
GTGCTCATCACCAATAAGGTGACTTCACATTTTTTCATTACGCTATCCAAATCAATAACTTGCACATCTTTTTCGCGCCCAACTGATTAATCTAGGTTTACATCTCCAGCAATCGCGAAATTTTTGTCATAGCTAAGCGTACTTTAAAACTCGGATTTATCAGTTAACCGTGTAAAAGTTGCAGTAAGTGATTGAGAATATTGAATATTTCCATATGCTTATTGCATTATTACACGCTCAACTGATTAATCCAGGTTAAAGGTGATATACTTCCTGTGAACTGGAGGTATTGGTGTCAGAATGCGCCTGTAATCTACCTGATAGCTACTTATGGCTGCCTGAATGTCTGGTCAGGTGGAACGGTAAGTGCAGTGTTACATTTATCTGTGGGTGGGTATTAAGAAGTAACTTAATATTAAATAATTAAGAGGAGATTTCATGGAAATAAGTAATGCAGCTGAGGAACCTGTCGATGCAGTGACTATTTTTCAGCAACATAATGGCCGCATTACCCTGTGGGCGCTACGCATTTTACTGCGCCTGAATCTTAAAGAGCGTTTTCTTAAACACCATAATGTGTTGTCGATGGCTGAAATCATGCAGCCAACGGGCTTAATGGATTACTTTGATACAGATGTTTATGGTGAGAATAATGATCTGAAAAAAACCATCCGTGAGATGGATAAGCAGCTTGTCGAGCTTGAAAAACGACCGATCCCCGAAAAAGATGTATTACGTTCAAATATCCTGCTGCTTGGGCAGTCGTTGCCCCTGTCAGAGGTGGAAGTAGATCTGTTGCATGTTGCCGTGTCACTTCATCAGAACAGTGGTCTGGGTTTTCTGTCCGATATGGTCGGTGAGCTGAATAATCAGCAAACCAAACAGATTCTGGCCGTTATTCTTGGGCGCAGCATTGAGCAGATAGATGAGGTGCTTAATGTTGATGCGACGCTACTTTCATCTGGTCTGCTCAGGCCCTACACCAGTTATGGTAGTCAGGATCCTCTACGCCAGAAGCTGGTTCTCCCGGATACGCTTTTATCGGCACTGTTAAAACCCTGTCAGGACAGTGTGTCAATTCTGGAGTCCTTTTTCACTGAATCTAATCCGGCGAGGCTTACGGCGGATGATTTCAGGCATATTGAAAAAGATTTTTCGCTGATTCAGAAATACATGAGCACAGCGGTTAAAAATGACCTGTGTGGGGTGAATATTCTCATTTATGGTGCGCCGGGTACGGGTAAAACTGAGCTCGTGAGGGCTTTATGTGAAGCCACTAATTTGCAGTTGCATGAGATTACCATGCAGCATGAAAATGGCGAACCAGTGCAGGGTTCTGATCGATTTTCAACTCTGAAACTCTCACAACAGCTGCTGGCCAGAGCCAATACCAGTGTGCTTATGTTTGATGAAGTTGAGGATGTTTTTCCCGTTATGGAACACAGTTTTTTTGGCTCATCAAGAAGCAGTGATATGAAAAAGGCCTGGGTTAATAATGTGCTGGAAGAAAATAAAATACCCACTTTCTGGTTGTGTAATTCTACCCATCAAATTGATCCGTCTTATCTGCGGCGTTTTGATTTTGTATTAAAGCTACGGCCTTTAACCAGCCAGGTTCGGTTGCGTATTCTTAAAAAGTACCTGTCAGAATTGCCGGTATCTGAACGCTGGCTTATTGATCTGGCAGAGCATGAACATCTGGTACCCGCCGTTGTAGAGAGAGCGGCAAAAGTCGCTTCGCATTTAAATGCCGAGGGTGTAGAAAACATTGAGCAGGTGCTTGAGAAAATCATTGGTAATACGCTGGAAGTGATGGGGCTACCTGGAGGGGCAAGAAAGAAAGCGCCTCAGAATACACAATACAGGCTGGATTATTTAAATCCGGACACTGATCTGCGTGCGCTGTGTGAGGGACTGGGTAAGGCCAAAAGTGCGCGCATCTGTTTATATGGTGCGCCGGGTACAGGGAAAACGGCATTTGCACATTACCTGGCAGATTTTCTGGGTAAAACGGTACTGGTTAAACGCGCCTCTGATATTTTAAGCAAGTGGGTTGGTGAGGCAGAAAAAAACATTGCTGAAATGTTTGAGCAGGCTGCGGAGAATGATCAGATACTGGTGCTGGATGAAGCAGACAGTTTTTTGCAGGAACGCCAGTCTGCAAGTCATGCCTGGGAGGTGACTCAGGTGAATGAGTTACTGGTTCAGATGGAAGTGTTCAAGGGGATTTTTATTGCCTCGACTAATTTAATGAAACATCTGGATGCAGCATCTATTCGGCGCTTTGAATTTAAAATTAAATTTGATTATATGAAACCAGAGCAGAGCTGGTCATTGTTTAAGCAGGTGCTGGTAGAGCAGGGTTGCGTGGTTGATGATGCTATTGAGCATTTTAAAAATACGATCTCTGCAATGGATAATATTACGCCGGGGGATTTCGCCGCGGTTATTCGCCGCTCTTTAAGTCTGGGAGAGACCATTACTGCGCAATCATTAGCTCATGATCTGGGCAAAGAGCTGAAGGCGAAGCCGAATTATAATCATGCAATTGGGTTTGTTTAGGTAGCAACCCAATGCCAGTAAGTTAAGCGTTAAGATTTGTATGCAATGGAGGTGGGGCTTCGGCCCCGCATAATGCAGCCGAGGCTAAAGCCACGGTTCCATGTAACAAGGCAGGGTATTCTGATACACAGGACAGGACACCTATACCCATAATCCATTTAATCTGTTGATTAGTTTGAATTTTTCTAATTTTTTAGCTGGATGTCGGATGCCTCTCGTCTGCGGCTTTTTCTATCGGGCCAGAGGGTGTTTTTCCAGATAAAAAGGTCTTTTTATCTGGAATTTCTGGCTCCTGAGCGTTAATATGCGGCGTTAATATTCGCTCACTGTAATATCATCTCTGTCTGTGTGCCTGAAACGCGACAGATAATCTGGAAAAACATGCCTCAAATTGACTATATTGTAAAACCCGGTGGCCAGTTGTCTGGCGAGTTTCGGGTGCCGGGGGATAAATCGATCTCCCACCGTTCCATTATGTTTGGCGCGATTGCCGATGGTGTAACCCATATCACCGGTTTTTTGCAGGGCGAGGACAGCCTTAATACATTGCGTGCTTTTCGTGCCATGGGTGTGGAAATTGAAGGCCCCGATGAGCAGGGGGCGGTGACTATCCAGGGTGTGGGGATTGATGGTCTGAAAGCCCCCGCCGGAGATATAGACCTTGGAAACTCAGGTACCTCGATTCGTCTGATGTCGGGTCTGCTCTCGGGGCAGTCGTTTGATGTGGTGTTATCCGGTGATCGCTCCCTGTCAAAACGACCTATGAAGCGGGTAACTGATCCGTTGGCGTTAATGGGTGCCAGGGTTGACACCGATGAGGGGGGGCGGCCGCCTCTGCGTATAAAAGGGGCTGCGCATCTTGGCGGAATTAATTACACAATGCCAATGGCCAGTGCCCAGGTAAAAAGCTGTTTATTACTGGCGGGTATGTATGCCGAGGGCAAAACCTGCGTAACGGAGCCTGCAACCACGCGAGATCATACTGAGCGAATGCTGAATGCTTTCGGCTATCCGGTTGAATCCGGGGCGAATTCGATGTGCATTGAAGGTGGCGGACGTTTAACGGCCTGCGATATTGATGTTCCTGCGGATATTTCTTCGGCGGCCTTTTTTCTTGTCGCCGGCAGTATTGCCGAAAAATCGGATATTACGCTGCTGCATGTGGGGGTTAATCCAACGCGAACCGGTGTGATTGATATTTTGAAGCTGATGGGGGCGAATATTGAACTGCTAAATGAACGCCTGGCTGGCGGTGAACCTGTGGCTGATATTCGTGTGCGCAGTGCTGCGCTGAAAGGCATTGATGTGCCAGAGGCACTGGTACCATTGGCAATTGATGAGTTTCCTGTGCTCTTTGTGGCGGCGGCCTGTGCTGAAGGTCAGACGGTGGTTAGTGGCGCTGAAGAATTAAGAGTGAAAGAATCGGATCGCATACAGGTGATGGCAGATGGCCTGCATGAGCTGGGTGTGGATGCTCAGGCGACACCGGATGGCATGATTATCAATGGTGGCCCGCTCAGGGGCGGCAGGGTTCACAGTCGTGATGATCACCGCATTGCAATGGCGTTTACGATGGCGGCATTGCGAGCTGAATCCGATATTATTATTGAAGACTGTGAAAATGTGAATACGTCTTTTCCTGATTTTATTGGCCTGTCAAATCGCGCCGGTATCAAAGTGTCAACAAACTGAGTCATGATGCAAATAAAAAACATTCCGGTTATTACGATTGATGGCCCGAGCGGGGTCGGCAAGGGGACGATTGCTCAATGGCTTTCCGGCGAGCTTGGTTTTCATATTCTCGACAGTGGATCACTCTATCGCCTGACGGCGCTGGCCTCGCAGAACAGAGGTGTTGATCTGGAGGAGGAATCCACTCTGGAACTGACTTTGGCAGGAATCGCCCTGAATCTGGCGGTGGTTTTCAGGCCTGTTAACGGTGAGGGGGCGGGTGGAGGGCTGCAAATTTTGCTGGAAGATGAAGATGTGAGCGAGCTTATTCGCAGTGAGCAAGTGGCGATGCGCGCATCTGTAATTGCCGCTATACCGGCGGTTCGAGAAGCGCTTTTGCAGCGCCAGCGTGATTTTCTGGTCGAGCCCGGCCTGGTAGCCGATGGTCGGGATATGGGCACAACGGTCTTCCCATCCGCAGCTCTTAAGATATTTATGACGGCAAGTGCTGAACAAAGAGCCGAAAGGCGCTATAAGCAGTTGAAAGAAAAGGGAATTAGTGCTAATATCGCATCGCTCGTGGCTGATATGAAAGCTCGGGATGAACAGGATGCAACCCGTAGTGTGTCGCCGCTTCAACCGGCTGAGGATGCAATTTTACTGGATACTACTCATATGAGTATTCAGGAAGTGACTCAAAAGGTGTTTGAGCTGGCAAAACAACGCCTCTGACCAGGCGCTACGCATAGTACCTGATAGTGCTGGTGTGTTGCGATTAACGCTGTTTTAAGAAATTAATTCAGCTAGAAAACATACTGGCTTTTATAAACCCTAACCCTGTATCGCTCTGTCAGCAAACATGTGCTGCATTCCACTGGCTTTACAGTTATATTTCTGGAAAATCTTATGTCTGAATCTTTTGCCGAACTCTTTGAGCAAAGCCTCCTCGAAACTGAAATGAATGCGGGTACGATAGTTACCGGTACAATTGTTGATATTTCAGGTGGTTACGTAACCGTTGCGGCGGGCCTTAAATCTGAAGGCGTTATACCTGAATCACAATTTTTAAATAATGGCGAAGTCGAAGTCAAAGTTGGCGACGAAGTTGAAGTTGTGCTCGAAGCTGTTGAAGATGGCTGGGGAGAAACCCGCCTGTCTCGTGATAAGGCCAAACGTGCGAAAGCATGGATTGTGCTTGAAGCTGCGCATGACGCAGAAGAGATTATCACTGGTGTTATTACAGGCAAGGTTAAAGGTGGCTTTACCGTAGAACTGGGTGACATCCGCGCATTTCTACCGGGTTCACTGGTTGATGTGCGTCCTGTGCGCGACACGTCTTACCTGGAAGGCAAAGAACTTGAATTTAAAGTTATAAAACTGGATCAGAAGCGTAATAACGTTGTGGTATCTCGCCGCGCAGTTGTTGAGTCTGAATACAGTGCAGAACGTGAAGAGCTGCTAAATAGCCTGGAGGAAGGTAAATCTGTTAAAGGTATCGTTAAAAACCTGACCGATTACGGCGCATTCCTTGATCTGGGTGGCATTGACGGTCTGTTGCATATTACTGATATGGCATGGAAACGCGTTAAGCACCCATCAGAAATTGTTGAAGTGGGTACAGAAATAGAAGTGGTTGTGCTGAAATTCGATAAAGAGCGTAACCGTGTATCATTAGGTCTTAAGCAATTAGGCGAAGATCCATGGGCCGCGATTGCCAATCGTTATCCTGAAGGTTCGCGCCTCAATGGTAAGGTGAGCAATATCACTGATTACGGTTGCTTTGTTGAAGTTGAAGACGGTGTTGAAGGCCTGGTTCACGTCTCTGAAATGGACTGGACTAACAAAAACGTTAATCCTGCCAAAGTCGTTACACTGGGCGATGAAGTAGAAGTGATGATTCTGGATATCGACGAGGAACGTCGTCGTATTTCTCTGGGTATGAAGCAGTGCATTGCTAATCCATGGGATGAGTTCGGTGCAACACGTAACAAGGGTGATAAAGTCAGTGGCAAGATTAAGTCAATCACAGACTTTGGTATCTTTGTTGGGCTTGAAGGTGGTATTGATGGTCTGGTTCACCTTTCTGATCTGTCATGGGACTCTACCGGTGAAGATCTGGTACAGAACTTCAGTAAAGGCGATGAGCTGGAAGCGGTTGTGCTGTCAATTGACCCTGAGCGTGAGCGTATTTCACTGGGTGTGAAGCAAATGGAACAGGATCCGTTCTCAAACTTCGTTGCAGCTAATGGTAAAGGTGCTACAGTTAAAGGTACAATTACTGAAGTAGATGCAAAAGCAGCTATAATAGATTTAGGTGATGGTGTTGAGGGTACCCTGCGTGCGTCTGAGCTGTCCCGTGATCGTGTAGAAGATGCACGCACTGTGTTGAAAGTGGGCGAAAAAATTGAAGCCAAGTTCCTGGGTGTGGATCGTAAAACACGTTCTATTAATCTGTCAATCAAGGCAATGGATGCAGATGCTGAAGCTGAGGCTATTAAAGAGTACTCATCGGACGCTGCGCCAGCATCGACTACACTGGGTGATCTGATTAAAGAGCAGATGGATACTAACAACGAGTAAGTATCAAATTGTGTGATTCTGATTAAGGAACCTCTATACTGACAGTAGATTGAGGTGTGACAGGTGTTTTTGTGGGTGAGTGAGTGTTAAAACCACTCGCTAAAACCCCATTAAAACAGGGGAGGGGGCTTCAGTAAATGAAGCCCCTGGTCACCTGAATAAATGTGAGTACCGAGGGTTTGAGTACCGGGATAGTTACTAGTCGCCTGGCACAGGTAGTCTTCTGATAAAGTTAATGAGTAATGTTGTTTAACTGAAAACGGATAAATGAGGAAAATTATATGTCGGGCGAAGTTGTTTCAAGATCAATGATGAAATCTGAGCTAATTGAGTTGATGGCGCGCAAGCAAAACCATCTGGCCTACAAAGATGTTGAGCTGGCGGTAAAAAGTCTGCTTGAGCAGATGTCTGAGGCGTTAGCGACAGGAGAGCGCATTGAAATCCGCGGTTTTGGCAGTTTTAGCCTGCACTTCAGACCACCCAGAGCGGGGCGGAATCCTAAAACAGGAGACTCTGTTGCGCTGCCCGGAAAACACGTGCCGCATTTTAAACCTGGCAAGGAGTTACGAGAACGCGTGAATGAGTCATTGAGCAGGGGGCCAGGATAAGCACCCTGATTCACATAAAGGCTTAATTAATAAAAATCTATAATACAAAGTCCATCATGCAGTTTTTTTATCTGGCAGCGGGATGCAATGGCCTGGATAATGAGCTGATGCGGTGATCAGACTTCATATTTGGTAAGCTCTAATCGATGAAACGTTTTATAGGCCTGTTAATATCCATTCCTTTTATTCTTTTGACTGCCGTTTTTGCTTTTAAAAATGCTGAGTCAGTATCAATCGATCTTCTGCTTTATCAGGTTAATTTACCCCTGATCGTATGTTTGCTCGGGGCTTTTTTCCCCGGGATTATTATAGGTTATCTATTTGATAAAGCAGCGTCGAGTCGTTTGAGAAAAAAGTACAAACGGCTTAAAAAGAAGAAAGAAACCTTGCAGGGCTTATCCGGCGTATTGAATAAACCCGCTGAATAATCTGGTGAGTAAACATGGCGAATAGACATTGATCATCATATCTGAAAATAATCCGACTACAATGAATCGCTAAATGCCTGAATATCTGGACATTCACATGCCCTCCCAATGGACGTTATATCTGCTACCGTTGGCAGGCTTTATACTGGGCATTATTTTCTCTCGGCGCAGAATAAAAAAACAGAAAAAGCAGTTGCGCTTCTCCAATGATTACTTCCAGGGCCTGAACTACCTGCTCAATGATCAGCAGGACAGGGCGCTGGACATATTTGTGCAGCTGGTAGAAACAGACTGGGAAACCATTGACACCAGTCTTGCACTGGGTGCGATTTTTCGCCGCCAGGGCGAAATAGACAAGGCGGTTAAGCTGCATCAGAACCTTCTTGCGCGTCCCTCGTTACCTCCGGAATATAAATCCACAGTGCTAATTTCGTTGGCCAAAGATTATTTGCAGGCGGGGTGGCTGGATAGAGCAGAAAGCCTTTTCAGGGATGTGGTTGTAGATGAGGAGTTTACACAGGAGGCACAGCGGTGTTTGATGAGTATTTATGAGCAGGAGCAGGAATGGAACAATGCAATTAATATTGCACGCAGATATCAACGCAGGGGGGATGTGGAGTTATCGGCTATTATCGCCCAGTATTATTGTGAGCTTGGTCAGCAGGCGTTACAGCAAAATGATCTAAAAGAAGCTGAAGCACTGGCAACTCAGTCGTTAACGGCAGATAAAAATTGTGTCAGAGCGTCTATTATACTTGCCGATCTGGCAATGAATCGAGGGCGTTATCAGAAGGCTATTCGCTTTTTGCGACAGGTAGAAGTTCAGAATATTCGCCTTTTCCCCCTGGTAACTGAAAAGTTGGTACAATGCTACCGCAATATATCAGGTTTAAACAAGGCATTGAGTTATCTCCGTGCGCTGGATAAAAAATACGAGGAAGTTATTTTAGTTTCAGCGATTGCGCAGTTAATCGAAGAAATATACGGTAAGGAAGATGCAATGCAGTATGTGTCTGATGCGGCATTACATCAGCCTTCATTAATATCATTGAGCACGCTGGTACATATGCAGCATTCCAGTGCTAGCCCTGATAATATCGTGTTAACTGATACTTTAGATGGGGTTATTGCAAGGCAATATGAGTATCAGTGTGGTCGTTGCGGGTATTCTGCCAATACATATATCTGGCTATGCCCTTCCTGCCATAGCTGGGGCAGTTTGTTGCCAAAGATTGACTGAGGAGTGTGGATTTGCCTGATTCTAAAATTATAGCGTCCCCTGAAGTTATCGTCGCGCTTGATTATGCCACTCAATCGCAGGCATTTGAGTTAATTGATCAACTGGATAGCAGGCTGTGCCGATTAAAGGTGGGTAAGGAAATGTTTACTCGCTTTGGGCCAGATTTTGTTGAAAAAATTCAGCTAAAAGGATTTGATGTTTTTCTGGATCTTAAATATTATGATATACCCAATACGGTAGCAAAAGCCTGTGCCGCAGCGGCTGACCTTAATGTCTGGATGCTTAATGTTCATGCCAGTGGAGGCAGAAGGATGATGGAGGCAGCGGCTGAAGCGATTGCAGCACACAGGCATAAGCCGCTGCTGATTGCAGTAACGGTGCTAACAAGTATGTCGCAGGAAGATTTGTTGGGGCTGGGTATTACTCAGAGTCCGGTTGAGCTTGCGTTAACGCTTGCAAAATTATCTCAGTCTTCAGGTCTGGACGGTGTGGTTTGTTCAGCACAGGAAGCAGCTCAGATGCGTTTACAGCTTGGGGATGGGTTTTTACTGGTCACGCCGGGTATTCGCCCTGCGGGCAGTGCGGCGGATGATCAAAGGCGAGTGATGACGCCACGGGAAGCGATAAGAGCCGGTTCAAATTTTCTTGTTATTGGCCGTCCGATCACTCAGTCTGACAGGCCAATGCGTGTTTTACGTACAGTTAATTCAGAAATTTCCTGATTGCTTTTATGTACTGATATCCATTAGTCTTACATCTCTTATAACGAAGGATAAATCAGGGAGTATGCAGTATGAAGTTACTTAAAGTAGTTAGTTTATGCGTGATGATGTTATTTGCCACAGGAATCGCTTTTACAGGATCAGCCTATGCCGAAGAAGTCAATATTAACCAGGCGGATGTCGCGACACTGGTTAAGGCGTTAAAAGGTGTAGGTGAGGTAAAAGCGCAGGCGATAGTGGAGTATCGCAAATTGAATGGTCCCTTTGCGTCTGTAGATGATTTGCAGAAGGTTAAGGGGATTAGTGTTAAAACCATTGAAAAAAATCGGCAGAATTTGACGCTTAAATAAAATTCTCAGATTTTCTTAATGGCCCTGCAGATTTCTGATCTGTGGGGTTTGTTTTTTTTCGGGTATCCAATATAATCCTGTTTTTGGTCGTGAGGTATGAATTAAAATGGAGATAGACTTTTGGCAACAACGCTGGCAGGACGATCAGACAGGCTTTCATATGTTGGAGGTTAATGAGCATCTGATCAGGTACTGGCCCGGAGTCTCTACCCGGTCAGCATCTACGGCCTTCGTACCACTTTGTGGAAAGAGCCTCGACTTACTCTGGCTGGCAAAACAGCAAAGTTCAGTGATGGGAGTTGAATGCAGTGAAAAAGCGGTGAAGGCTTTCTTTGCTGAGCAGCAACAGGATGTAGTACCTGTTGTCGTTACACCGTTTAACCTAGGTTTAATCGTTATACAGGTAAAAATATAGTCCTGTATCAGGGAGATTTTTTCGCATTAAAAAAAGAGATGCTGTCGGATGTATCGGCGGTCTATGACAGGGCTTCACTGGTCGCGTTACCTGAGAGCATGCGCCAGCTATATGTGCAGCACCTGGCAAATGAACTTCCTGAGTCAGTGGGTATATTGCTGATTACGCTGGAGTATGATCAGCAACTGATGAGCGGCCCGCCGTTCTCGGTGTCAGATGATGAAGTGCAGCGACTTTACAGGCCCTTTTTTAATATAGAGCTATTAGAAGAGCGAGATAATATAGAAAACGAACCTCGGTTTAAGGATCGAGGGTTGACCCGGTTATTTGAGAGGGTTTATAAGGTTTTCAGGTGAGTCACAGGCCTGATATGTCCTGCACAGTTCAGGTATAGCGTAATGGTATGTAACCTGAAATCAGAAAACAATTGATAAAAAGGCTAATAACTGGTAAAAATGGGTAATTACTGACAAAATCACTGAGCTTAATGGCATAAAAAGTATGGTTGAGCCGAAAACAGATGAAATTATGACCATTGAGGAGTTGTCTGACTACCTTAAAATTCCCAGATCTACGCTGTATAAACGGGTACAGGAAGGTAAATTACCAGGTCAGAAGATAGGCAAACAGTGGCGATTGGGTAAAAAATCAATTGATCACTGGATTAATAATGACAATACCGGCCCTTCGAGTAAAGATAAATAAACATGTTTTCTGAACATCAAAGTCTGTATTTTGCGCACTGGCTAACACTCCGAGGTCAATCAGATAATCAAATCTCCAGAACGATGGCTTCAGCCCGTGTTGACATGAACCCGCATCAGGTTGAGGCAGCGATATTTGCATTGAAATCCCCTGTTGCGAAAGGGGTATTACTTGCTGATGAAGTGGGCCTGGGTAAAACCATAGAAGCCAGTCTGGTTATGGCTCAGAAATGGGCTGAAAAAAAGCGCAGCATTTTACTGGTTGTGCCTGCATCGCTTCGCAAGCAATGGTCACAGGAGCTGGCGGATAAGTTTGAGCTGCCATCTATGATTTTAGATGGTAAAATTGCAAATGAGCAGATTAAACTGGGCAGTGCAAACCCGTTCAAGCAGAGTGATAAAACAGTCATTTGCTCATATGAATATGTTTCCCGTCAAAAAAATCGAGTAGCTGAAATACCGTGGAACCTTGTGGTGTTTGATGAAGCACATAAGCTTCGCAATCTTTATAAAAAAAGAGATAATAAAACCGCTAAAAATATACACCAGGCCACATTGCATGCAGAGTCTAAAGTGCTCTTATCAGCTACGCCATTGCAAAATAATCTTATGGAACTATATGGTCTTGCTAAAGCGATAGACGAGCATTTTTTTGGTGATGACCAGTCTTTTAAAACACTGTATGTTAATCGCCAGAAAAATAAAGAAGCGCTGGCCGACCTGAAATCTCGAATAAAACCGATATGCCACCGTACTCTACGCCGCCAGGTTCAGGAAGAAGGCGGCATTAATTTTACCGATCGCCATTTTATTGAGTCTAATGCTTTTTTTAAAGGGTGTTACGGGGTAAGGTAATTGAGGTTTACTCGAACCAGGGTGCTGAAGAATCAGACGAAGCCATGCAGCGCTTACTGGCTGTGGAACATATGGTGAGCTGCGCCTGGCTATGTTGTTAGAAGATGACTCTGATGTTATTAGATGGCTTAAACCTGCACCACGACAGTTTAGAATCGAATACAGCAGGGGGCGTTCATATGAGCCTGATTTTGTGGTTGAGACCCCGGATAAAAAATTACTTACTGAGCCTAAGCGCGCAGACCAGATGAAAAATGCAGAGGTACAGGATAAAGCAACGGCAGTAAGAGAGTGGGTGGAGTATGCAAATAAACATGTTATTGAACATGGCGGGAAACTCTGGAGTTATCTGCTGATACCACATGATGATATTCGACTGGGTGGGAGTGTCTCGGGTTTAGCTGCCAGGTTTGGTTAGTGCTTTGTAAGGGGTTTCAGGTGAATGATGCTGCGCAGTAAGAAAATATTTCTACTACTTCTAGTCCTGTATGGTTACAGGGTGTTTGCAGATAGTGGTGAAAGTGTTATAGAAAGCTCATTGTCTGGCAGAATAGAGCATTATGAAGTGACATCAGTGAAAGCAGATAATACCTTAAATTTACGTGCATTAGCGAACGATAAATCTAAAACAGTATTTAAACTGCCGAATAATGCCAGCGGTCTGTTAAAACTTGAGGCTACGGGTAACTGGCTTAAATTAAGTTATAAAAATCATATTGGCTGGGCATACAGTAAGTATTTGAAAAAATCAGTTACCCCGGGAGTGGTTTCCGTAATTGCTAATGAAGAATTGCATTGCACTGGTACAGAACCGTACTGGGTGTTAGAAACGCATAACCATCACCTGATGTATGGTATGTATGATGAGGGTGAGGCTTATGTGTTTAATTCGGCGGTAGTAAGGCTATTACCAGAAAGAGACGTCTGGTTATTAACGGCGGTTCATGCCAGGAAAGGTGAGCGTTTTCTCCAGATTGTAGTGAAACGGGATAAACAATGCAGTGATGATATGAGTGATAACAGGTTTAATTATGCAATAAGTGTAAGCGACAGGGATTTTGGTGAGTTGTCTGGATGCTGTAATAGAAGATAAAATAGAAACGGGTAATGAATCAACTTATTGTTAGGCGATTCATTCCTGAGTAGTAGCTGGATTTAAGTGATTTAATTAAAGAGGATTATATGAAAATAACAATTATCAGTGGCAGTCACAGAGAAAATTCGCAAAGCTCGAAAGTGGCCAGGTATTATCAGAGCGTTATGCTTAAAAATATCTGCGATGAAGCGCCGATTATTGATCTGGCGAATAACCCGTTGCCGCTCTGGGATCAGGGGATATGGGACGGGGATAAAAAATGGACGACATTGCTAGCACCTTATCGAGAAACCCTTTCAAGCAGTGATGGTTTTGTGGTGATTTCACCTGAGTGGCATGGTCAGGTGCCGGCAGGGCTAAAAAACTTTTTTCTTATTTTCGGTAAAAATGAACTTGGACATAAGCCTGCTAAAATAGTGACGGTTTCGTCTGCGGATGGCGGTGCATTCCCGGTGGCAGAGTTGCGCATGAGCAGTTATAAAAATAATCGTCTGTGTTATATTCCTGAGCAGATTATTCTGCGGCATGTTGAATCGATACTGAATGAAAACTCGGAAGATAATAATGCATCGGCTGATGAATATTTCAAAGAAAGAATTGAGTGGTCGCTTAATATTTTGAAACAATATGTAATTGCACTGAACATGGTTAGAGAAAGCGGTGTGACTGAAACAGAAAAATTTGGTAATGGTATGTAATTATGTTGCAGTACCAGTTAATTCCAGTAACCAGCTTTCAGCAAAATTGCTCATTAATCTGGTGTGATCAGACGAATGAGGCGGTGCTTGTTGATCCGGGTGGAGAAGCTGATCGCCTGTTGTCTGCGGTGGCCAGAACCGGCTTGATTTAAAAGCCATCTGGTTAACCCATGGGCATCTGGATCATGTTGGGGCGACTGCTGAGTTGAAGGAAAAATCAGGTTTGCCCGTTATTGGTCCACACCAGGAGGACCAGTTTTTGCTGGAGGCCATCCCTGCGCAGATTGAAATGTTTGGTTTTGCTCCCGTGGAGCAGTTTTTACCCGATCAGTGGCTTGATGAGGGGGATATGCTCAATGTAGGCGATGAAGCGTTGTCTATTTTGCATGCGCCGGGACACACGCCAGGGCATATAGTTTTAAAGCATGAGAAGCAGAAACTATTATGGGTGGGTGATGTTCTGTTTAAACATTCGGTCGGACGGACTGATTTTCCACGAGGTAATCACACAGACCTGATAACGTCTATTCGGAATAAACTGCTGGTGCTGGATGATGCTTATCGCTTTGTTCCCGGGCATGGGCCTGAGTCAACTATTGGAGAAGAGCGTGCTCACAATCCTTTTCTGAAGTAGTGAAAGCACAGGGGGGGTGAGATCGTGATTGCAGGATAGCCTTTGGCTTATACTGGTATTAGAATTATTATCAGCGGGTTTTATTGGTGCGTGATATATTTATGCATATAGAGGTGTCCATAAATTTATAGCAGGAAAAAATAATGCAGACAGGTCCACGTCAAATTATCAATTCATTCAGACCTATTCCACTGGATGTGCCGGAAGGAATGGCCCCAAATGAGTTTTTCAATAGCACGGAAAATTTAAATGATTTAACACAAAATAATGGTTTGCTGGAAAACCCGGGTGGCCTGCTGCTCTACAGGAAGGCATTGGGGCACTCAAATATATTCGATACTTCAATTATTTATAACACCTCTAAATCTATTCTCAATCCGCTAGGTCGGCCTGTGCGCCGTACACAGGTGCCGATTCAGGTGAAGCGCGACTGGAATAGAATGAACCAGATTATCATTGAGTATATGGTTGAGCAATTTCCTGATCCGAGTGAGCATTTACTGCTGGCAGGCGAGGCCAGTCTTGATGCGACCTGGCCACTAACATCTCCGGGTGTGCCGAGTATTCGTATGCTGCATAACCATTTTATGGTGTTTGATAAACAGCAGCTTGCAGCTGCTGAGCTGGCTGATCCTGCGAACCCAAATCTGACGGATGGTGGCCAGCACAGTCTGTTTCAGGCCCATATGAGTAAAGTTTACCGGACTTTTTTCTCTGCGCTGGATCTTGAAATACTGCTGCCGGTAAGCAGTGAGGAGTCAACCATAGCGTTAACGGGCTTTCCTCAGGGGTTACCCAGCTGGAAGATACAGGGTGGTGTTGACGCATTAAAAAATATTCGTTTCTGGGAAGAGTACGATGTGATTTTAAAAGGATTTATAGATTTTTATCGTGCCTTTTTCACCCAGGTATCATCGCGTAATTCACCTGTGCCAAAAGAAGCGTATTTTCCGAATCAGGTTGAATCGATATTGTTGTTTAACAATGATTTTCTGGGCTCAGCAAAAAAGGTGAGGGAGCAATGTATTGCGGAGCCAAAATATGCGAACTCTATTCGCTGGCAGCCGGCATTTAAACAGTTAATTTACAGAAATGACCAGGGCGATTTAATCGTTACAATCAGCCAGAATTCTATTGGTAATGCGATTACAGAATTACTGGGTGTGGTAGTGAAACGCTCACCAGATGCGCAAGCTTATGAGGAAATGGAGCCGGCGCTTATGGAGAAATTATTTGAAGTTAGAAACAGGCTGGTGGCAGCTGATCTGGGGCAGGGTATTGCTACTAGTCAGTGGGGTTATGGCTGACAGGTGTGAGTCAGTTCCAGTGCCAGTAAGTTAAGCTATAAGGCCAGGCTCTAAAAAAGCTTTTTTTGTAAAGTCGTAAGTCGTAAGTCTTATGTCAAAAGCAAAACCCTGGCGCATTAGCCGCCGTAAATAGCCCCCCCCTGTAGGCTCGGCATCTGTGCTCCAGGGGTTGATGCTTCTGAGTAATGCGTATGCTTTTTACCTGGCTTATTTGTAACTACTCACACGCAATACAGATGAATTTACAGAATATAGGTTTACCAGTAGTTATAGTGGGTGAGCATGTAAACCTAGAAAAATCAGTTGAGTCACGAAAGTCTGCACAACTTCTTGATTCGTATAGCTATATGAAAAAAGTGTTCATCACCAATAAGGTGACCTCACAT
>VAOX01003342.1_pt1 | contig 16260 bp, 24 predicted proteins | sample 3393891 | NCBI WGS metagenome assembly VAOX01 (sample SAMN08290429, study PRJNA428436) | hydrothermal vent metagenome | isolation source: Deep-sea hydrothermal vent chimney | place: Indian Ocean: Southwest Indian Ridge | depth 2822 m m | reverse complement strand
CTACGGGTGACGGGTGACGGGTGACGGGTGACGGGCTATTGTAATGTTACTTTGGCTATCAGCTGTCAACATATTTAATGAATCGACCACTATACTAACTCGCTGTAACTAACACATCACTTGGCAACTCAGCATCTTCTGAAATTTTCAGTATACTGTTTAGTGTTGTCTCTGCAATATTTTGCATAGCATTCGACGTGAAAAAACCTTGGTGTGCCGTAATTAAAACATTGGGAAAAGTAAGAAGCCTCTCAAAAACATCATCCTGAATGATTTCGCAAGATAGATCTTGAAAGAACAAATCACTTTCTTGTTCATAAACGTCTAAGCCCAAATAGCCGATTTTTTTAGATTTTAAACCTTGGATAACAGCAGAAGTATCCAACAACGCACCTCTGCCCGTATTAACCAGCATCACACCTTGCTTCATTTTAGCCAATGCCGACTGATTCACTATATGCCTAGTGCCGGCATTTAAAGGACAATGCAATGAAATTACATCGGATTTCCTAAATAACTGATCAATACCAACGTATTCTACACCGCAGGCATGGCACTCCTGGTGTTGCACTGGATCATAGACCAATACCTTCATGCCCATTGCTCCCATAATGCGAGCCACAATAGTCCCGATATTTCCCGCACCGACTATCCCCAACGTTTTACCAGAAAAATCGAAACCAAGTAAACCGTTTAAAGAAAAATTACCATCACGCACTCGATTATAAGCACGGTAAACTTTGCGGTTTAAGGAAAGCATTAGACAAACAGTATGCTCAGCAACAGAACTAGGCGAATAGGCTGGCACTCTCACAACATTGATACCAAGCTCTGTGGCTAAGCTAATATCGACATTATTGAAGCCTGCACATCGCAGCGCTATTAATTTGATATTCTGTTTAGACAGAAGCGTTAACACTTCACGATCAAGAACATCATTCACGAAGACACACACGACCGTCTCGTTCTTAATAAGCCTGACCGTATCAGATGTTAATTTTGCATCAACAAACCGAATATCATGTTCGAAATTTTTATTGGCTAAGCAAAAAAATTCCTTATCATAAGCCTTGCTACTGAAGAATATAATTTTCATATAGGCTCTCCATTGGATATACCGTCAAGACAGAGTACTAAACAATACCTTACTATCCATCAGTCTAACACACCCTCAGGAATACTCGGGAAAGCCGGGATTCCTTCGTAAGGTTCGTGCCAGGACGCTTTCGATTCAATATTGACATGTGCGACGGGAAGAAAGTCTAGTGGAGTATTCACTGTCGATATCGCTATGGCTAAATATATCGATTTATCAGGCGCATAGTTCATTAGTCTGGTGCCACAGTGAGCACAAAAAGCTCGAAAACCACCTATATCATTCTCATGCTCTGTCAAACACTCTTGTCCTTTCTTGATATTTAATGTGCTACCCTTGGCAAAGGTGAGTGTAGCAAACGCTGATCCATGCGCCTTTCGACAATAAGAGCAATGACAATTAAAAGTTTTTTCAGGAATTAACTCAACTTCATATTCAACTTGACCACAAAGACAACTACCCTGTACATTCATCACTATTCCTTTTCTAATGCCCAATACTATTTGAGTACACTATTATAAATCATGCTTGACCCCAAACGATAGAACTACACTGCCTATTCGCTGTTCAGATTCAACTTTCTTGTGTGCACTAACCACTTTCTCATGGGGATACACCTTATCTATAATCGCCTTAATTTTACCCTTCTCTATCATATCTTTTAAGTCAACAAGCTCTTCGAGTTTTTCCCCTGCAAATGCAAAAATAACTTTCTTACTGGTAAATTTTGACGTGACTATCGAACGACACATATCACTTAAACGAGGATTACCTAAGAGATAACGACCTTTAGGATTTAATATTCTAATAAAATCCGAATATCGACTTTTTGCTACCATATTAAATAAGACATCGTAAGATTTACTGATTTTGATAATATCTATTTTTGTATAATCAAAAAAATAATCGGCCCCAAGCTGAGTAAGCATCTTTGCCTTAATTGCACTATCAACGGCTGTTACTTCCGCCCCCATTTCCTTAGCGAATTGCACTGCAAATATGCCAATACTTCCCCTGCACCATTAATTAGAACCCTTTCTTCTTTTTGTATGCAAGCCCTTCTCATAAAGTGGAGTGCATTTAACCCACCCAAAGGTATTGCCGCTGCCTCGTCATAGCTAATATTATTCGGTTTTGCTACAACAGTGTATCGCTCCGGCACACATAAGTACTCGGCATACGCGCCTAAACGCATCTGAGTGGAACCAAATACTTTGTCGCCTATACTAAACTTAGTCACAACCTTTCCAACGCTCTCTACTTCCCCCGAGAAATAACCACCCAATACTCGCTTCCTAGGCCTAAACACTCCAAAGGCCAATCTCAACGGCAACCAAAACCACTTAACCGCGAATTTGAAACTTCTCATTTCACAATCAGCTTTTGTAACTTCCACCGAATGCACTCTTACTAAGATCTCATCGTCCTGAGGTATAGGCTTATCTATCTCTTTAATCTTTAGAACTTCTGCTGATCCGTATTTATTATAAATAACAGCTTTCATATTTCTTCCTGATTATTACCACCAATAGCCTAAAATTATTTTGCAGAATTGGCACACAGATACACGCTCTAAACCCACAGCCTCTATACCGCAATTACTCGTCTTTAGCTAAACACTTTCCAAATACAATGCATTAAACAAAGAACCTCCTATTACCGAATACAAATTGCACTTTTAGATGTCGTTCCTGTTAAAAATATTCATTGGTATCGTCCAAATCTGAAAATAATTTACTGAGACAAAAAACAAACAGCTCATCAATAATTTTACTTTCTGCTATTTTTTATACATAGCCTTTAACCATAAACTAGACTTGTATAAAATACGAGTTGAACTTATTCCCCAGTATTTCTGTTCTAATAACTTTATTTTCAGATAGTTGTGACAAAAATTTATAACGAGGCCGAGATTCATGTAAATGAATTACAACCTCCCTATGTCCAAACTCTCTCGCCCATGCCAACATGGTTTTAAAAATAACTTTACCATAACCCCAAAATGGTTTGGCCAAAATTATTGCCACCTCATAGCCTGCTGAATCGTTCTGAATTCCACACCAACCGGCCAGCTGTTGATCCAACATTATTGCACGAATACGACAACCAGCAAGTGAGTCACAAACTTCTTTTTGATCAATCCAGTTAGCTAATGACGTACGATCAAATCGCTCGTGAGGCATAAGGTGCTCACGGACATCATCAGAATTGAGAACAGAAACTAATTCATCAACACTACATTGAGATAATTTTATATAATCAATCATTAGCGACTATATCAACAATACCCTTTTATACTACTTCACAAAACTTATATTTTTCGAAACATTTGTTGTTCAAATCTTCGATACAAAAATAACGCAGCAAAGTAGACGCTATAACATTTCAGTCACTTTATCGCTTACGCTTAAAAGTTAACAGAATAACTCCTGATATTACAAAAAGCACGCCAACAGCATGATAAATACTAAACGGTTCATCCAGGACTATTACCGCAAGTCCTATAGTAATCACCGGACCTAAAGTCCCTACTATACCTGTTTGAGCTCCACCAATTCTTGATATCGCTTCACTAATCATAAAGCTGGGTATTACCGTACTAATCACTGCAAGCAACGTAACCCAAACCCAAGCAACGTTCGTAATTTCCAATAAAGTAAAATCAGAAAACACTCCATAAAACAGAAGTACAAAAATACTTGATACACTCATTGCTAATGCTGTAAACCAAAGACTACCGATTTCGTGAATAACATTTTTACTAAACAGCACGTAAAATGAATAACTTAAGGCCGACGAAAGCACAAATAATACGCCCACGGTTGCCTTGGAGGATAACACTTGATCACCCGCCAATTCTTGGCTGAATATTATCCATAATCCAAAATACGTTAATAGCAGAGTAATGAATATTTTCTTACTTAGCGGTATCTTAAAAAACATTGCACCTAGTACCGCAACAAAAATGGGATAAGTAAATAGAGTTAACCGTTCTAAACCAGCAGTAATACTTTCCAAGCCTTTAAGATCTAGCCATGACGCTAAAAAATAACCTATAAAACCGAGAAATACAATAAGGATAAAGTTTTTTCGAATTTCAGTATAAGGCACTACTTTAGCTTTGCTAAGAAATAACACAATACAAAGGTAAACCGGTAACGAAATCGCCATTCTTAGCATTAAAACACTGTCAGTATTTAAGCCTTCACCATACGCCAATTTAATAAATATTGATTTCAGGGAAAATAATGCAGTGCCTGCAAAGGCAAGAAAAAAACCTGCTAATACATTCTCTCTTTGAAGCTTTAACATACTTTCCTAATAAAAAATTTACCTTTCATCGACTATCCTACAACTTTTAGCAATTCTATTCATTCTTTTGATATCTCCATTATCACGGCCTGTGATTGTATATCATGCAACCAGAGACAAGGGCAAGCATAGAATAAACCATTGGCGTATTAAAATATTATCTCTGTGAGCACGCCGACTCTAACTAAAGGACGCTCGGATTTTGCGCAGTCGAAGGAGCGAGAGAAAATATAGCGTGGTGTATTGTAATGTATTTTTATCACTTATCTCTTCTCGGGTGTAATATCTTTAACAGAATTACAAAATAATGAGAGTTCTTCTTGGCTATATTTAGTGTTTATGCGTTTTGCTGAAGCTGGATCTTTACCAATACTCACTCCTGGCCTATGTTCAGTTTTAGGGCGTATTGGTCTGGGTACAAAACCTCCGCCACAATTAGGGCAAACGTTTCGTAGTATCCCCTCGACGCAATCAGTACAAAAAGTGCATTCATAACTACAAATATTTGCTTCTGTTGATTCTGGTGGCAGGTCTTTATCACAACATTCACAATTTGGATGAAGATTTAGCATAAAACTACTCCCATTTTTAGACATCACGAATATGCTGTGTGGCACGAACCAGGCTCAGCGTAGTTTGTGTCAGAACCAGCATTCTCATTAGAAAAAATCATATAATATATAATATACAATTTTTTATTCCTACTTATTGCTTCCAATACTCACTTAGCGCATTTTTGATTGCGGCGTACTCATAATCATCAATTACTTGCGCCTCCCACAAGCCAACACCATTACCAAAATAGTTCTTCACCTTTCCCTACGCCCTATATTTTATCTATAAAGTAATCGGCTAAACGTATCGTAGTGCTAGGGGGTTTTTTCATTGGAGCCCGCAGGATAACGTACGGTCGCATAAATTAGTATACTAGCGGTAAGCGCTGTTAATATATGCCAAATCCAGTGTACGCCTACCGGGAGAGCCAGGGACAGTTCTTTATCGAAAGCCCGCGTAACAAGAGCTAGCACATAAACGATGCAAGCACTCAGTAACATAACTGAAAATTTCTTGTATTTAAATAGTAAAAGAAAACTACACAGTAGAAGTAAAAAAAGAGTCGGTATATGTGTAATACCGCCGCCAATAGCGCCTCTAGGCATATACACAATCCAATATTGCCTTACAACGAAAAAAGCAATTAACGCTAAAAAAACTTTAACCTTTGATGCCCTGAAATATTTTGTACCAATATAGGCAAAATAACTCAGGCCAAATAGTTGTATCGGCACTAAGTCAATCCAAATAGTCGCATCAGAAGGAAAAGTATGAAATATAAAGCTACCTAAACCAATCAATGCCACTAATATAATTAACGTGAGAGAATAGTAATCGCATGAATGATACCGCTTCCATAAATACCCTATGTAAATTGCACCGATAAAGAATGCAACATTACTAAACTGATTTAATATATACATTTTTTCAATTGCCTATCGTTAGCCTAAGCGATGAGATAAGGCTTTTGATCCTCCTGATTCAACAACTTGCATTACTTAATTCCGATATTCTTCTTTCAGATTAATGTACAATGCAACCCATAACCCATCTTCGACGTGTCTTTAGTGCTTCAACGTTCATGCCTTTATTATGCCTCAGTTAGCACTATTTTTCCTACCGTCTAAGCGCTTGATTATAATATCCAGAGCACGCTTATCGGTCTTTACCAACATGTTTTTGTGGATCGTTCGGTTTGACAGCGTTCCACATGACACAAGCGCGGCCATGACCAAACATAAAAACAGCCATCGATAGATTGACATAAGCTTCTCCGTTAGCTTAGTGCTTTCAAATGATTTGTTGTAGATTTTTACCAAAACCTCCACCAAGACTTTTGTTTTACTGGAATCTCTTTATAACCGGTACCGGATATCGTGTGTTGAATAATACCTGTCGTCACGTTCCCAGAACTATTATTCGGGAATGGTTTAGTTTCTCCAAAAAGAAGATTTGAAATTAGGAAATCTAAAAGCAGTAAATCGTAAGAATCATTACTGCCATTATATTGATCTGAGTTTCGATTTACCAGGGCATACTCTGCTTTGCAGCCATCTGCTGTTTCCTGAATAATCACCGAGTAAATACAGTAGCCAGTCCAGCTTCTATGGAGACATAGTTGCTTTTCGTGAATATAGGCGTTCCACTTTTCGTCCATGCTTTGAGCAGATAAACCTAACTTCAGTTTTGAATATTCATCCGAGCTGAACCTTCTGGTATATTTTAGCTTACTGTATTCAGTCGGCATCTCGTGGAGTTGTTTGAAATCAGTTTTTATAATCATCGTTTTTTAGGTATACAATTTAGCTAAATTGCGTTTGATAGCAGCTTGGTTTTGCACAAGTATAGTTCAAGGTGATGTCACAACATCTTGCTGAGTGATTTATAGTCCTTCGAACCTTTCAATTATAATCACCGTATTCCCACGAAAAATATTTCGCTAGTTGCTCCGACATACCATGCCAATTTATATCTTTACATTCATCTAGTATGTCGTTTATTTTTTCCAAGATCAATGGCCACCCAGTATATACGGGCACTTGTATTAGAAACTCTTTACTCTCGAGATGCGACATCATTTGGTCGGTAACTACACGAGCATAGAAATTATCGCCGCCCTCATCATTCTCTCGACCTATAGTTAAAAGAATATAATAGTCGACATAATATGGGTCAGCGGGGGCCCATGTTTCAATGTCGCCATCTACTTCATCATCACAACACCAATCTTTCAGTACGGGAGTTTCCATAGTTTTATAAATGGTTAACGACGTTGCGGTTGAATGAAGTATTTTGTCGAAGACAGTAAAAACGCATTTGCTCTAACAATGCTCAGACTCTGAGCCCCCTGCTCTTCATCCGGATTAAAGTGTGAAACAGAACGTCATGTATTCGCAGACGTTGAAAGGCACCTTGTCATGTTCTTTATCGCTTACAAACTGTGCAGACCCTATAAGCATATTCAACTGTTTCTTCATATGCCTGTCGTTTTTATAGCAGTAACACACACCATCATATTTTGTATTATTACTACCGTTAAAATTATATTTCTTATTATCGCATAAATTATTAGGCGTTATGTTCTTCTAACTTCAAGAGTCGTTTCTTTACGGGCAACCCACCTCCATAGCCAACAAGCTCTCCGTTACTTCCGATAATACGATGGCAAGGTATCACTATACCGATTGAATTTGCTCCATTTGCACTAGCTACAGCTCTAACCGCCTTTTCATTATTTATAGTCTTTGCTAAATGAAGATATGTTGATGTAGTGCCATAAGGCACTTTCATCAAGGCATTCCAGACACGCTGTTGAAAATCAGTACCAACCATCAATAAGGGCAAACTAAACTCTTTTCTACTTCCGCCAAGATATTCATCAAGCTGTTTTTTAGTGTCCTCCAAGAGTTCATCGTCATTTTCTATAAATTCAGCATTGAGTCCTTTTTTTATTCTACTATCTACTGCTGCCCTCATCTTCCTGTATTTAAAATCAAGAATACAGAGCCGGTTATCGAACGAGCCTAGTATCAGTTCTCCGACTTTAGTTTTGTAATACTGAATATTAATATGATTCATAAACTTCAAGCGATCTCCATTTTAAACACAACATTGAGCTAAGTGGCCGTAACGGCGATTCAAGCCTGCACTTTTGGCAGGAGAACTTTACCGTTTTGTTAGGCGAGTTCAATGTTCTAGCTCGTATAATTCAAAGCTATAGGGTTCTGCAAGAATTAAGTATTTTCCACATTTTGAGAATGAGGCGGCGAACCAATCACCTGATAATGTTGGAAATTCAATTGTTCCTGTTTTCTCTTCAATATTGTAATTGACTGTAACAAAGTCATTAACGGGGTTGAAGTTATAATTAACAGTGTTACCATTTATTTCGTGAATTGGCGGTTGCTCTAAAACACCAACTGTATGTTTCTGTTTGTTTAAAAATTCATAGGGGTCATCGCCTAGTATTTCAGGTTCAGATACGCTGCCGATACTTATTTTAAAAACTTCATCATAATCACAGACAAATACAACATTTTTTTCAGGAAGTGTTATGCCTCTTATCCTCTCTGAGGTTTTAGGTATTTTAATTTTTTTCATTACTTTTTCGCCTAATGCTAAGTTCAACTGACCGTGACGTTTTGTAATGTATTACTCAACCGATCTCAGTCAAGCAACTCCGAAGCCCAGAGATACTCCAGACTTTATTCTTTTAATTGACTCATCTCACATTAATTGCAGCGCGCTTGCAAGATGCTCTGATTAACGACCGCCCTTCAGGGCTCAGATGTTTCCGAGAGCCTTGCTCTCTCTGATTGACGATGCACCCGAGCCGAACTCCTCTGTCCGCTGGAGCTATTTGTTATGTATTTTTAGATACGTTTTAATTGTATTGATTTGTTATTTTCGATTAGCTCAAACATATTATCTTCTATCCATCGATCTAAAGCACAAATTTTTTCTCGAAGAGACTTTCCGAGTTTAGTCAGTTCATATTCTACATGGGGAGGAATTGTTTGCATGTCATGTCTTTTTATGAGCCGCATTTCTGCTAATTCACGCAATGTTTGCGTAAGCATTTTTTGAGAAATGCCCTCTATGATTCTTATTAATTCACCATTTCGTAAATTTTTATCATTAAGAACGTCAACGATAAGCATACTCCATTTTCCTGATACTTTACTCAAAAGAAATCGAGCGGGACACTTCTCACTAAAAACATCTGGAGTTACTTCAAGTTGATTATGAGGTATTTCATACATTATTAAATTATTTCCATAGTTACCAAAAGGTACGTACTACTATTATACATCCCTTAAGTATAGAATGCATTTTTTAACAATTAGTGAAGAACAAAAAATGAAAAAATTTAAACACATAGACCCGCTCACTGCTACTGGTGATACAAAAAAGGCCTTTAACGAAGCTATTGAACAATTTGGAGCTGTAATCAACCTTTTTAAAGTGACAGGTAATGCGCCGAATGTATTAAAAGGTATTTTCGCACTCAATAAGGAAATAAGCTCGTCAACTGAACTTAATGACAAGCTTACCGAACAGGTGGCTATGTTGACCTCGGCACTGAATCGCTGTGACTACTGTGTAAATGTGCATGCAAAAGTTGGAGAAAGTATTGGTTTATCGCGCAAAGATTTGATTTTAGCGATGGAAGGCAAGGCAAATAATGTTACAGTCCAAGCATTATTAAATTTCACTAGTGAAGTTGTTAGGAATCGCGGTCTAGTAACTGACGAAACTTTGCAAGAAGTACGAAACGCAGGGTTTTCAGATAAAGCATTAATTGAAGTTATTGGTATTATTGGTGTATATACAACTCTTCAATATATTCGGCATATTGCCAACCCTGAACATGACTTTCCGATAGTATCCGAATTCAATGCAGACCAGCATGGTTCTGACGATGGAGATTCTTTCAGAGCTAATTTATAGCTAGTTAATTTTATTCATACTTCCGTGTTTTTATTTGTAAAGATTCTGATTACCTTGCCATTAAACCGAAAGACTCTTCGGCTTAATCACAACGTTTTGTTATACATTTATTGTGCAACCGTTTACAAGTTCTTCAGTATCTGGAACTTCAAACTTTGGCTCCATAAAATTAAACATCATATCTGTAACCTCGAAAGAATATAGTTCGGAATCTTTACTCACATTTCGCTGTTTTACTCTTTGTTTACGAACATCCAGTGGTATATCAAGATAATGTACTTCTGAGTTAACACCTAGTTCTTTTGCTTTAATTATAAAGATTTCCCTCTGTGCTTTCGTAGTAAAACCAAGATCCAAAATCACATTGCCATGAAGCACAAGGATTTGTTTACTTACTTCCCAAATTTGTTCATAACACCGATAAACTCTTTCTATCATCCATGAATAATCAAGTGATTTAATATCTTTTGAAAATAACGTTTGCATCCAAGGGTCAATAGAAAATTTCACAGCCTCTATTTCCTAAGTAAGAGATATAGAATATGTAGTTTTTCCAGCACCAGTAGAACCACAAACCAGGATAAGTCTTGTCATATAAAATTGGTCTCTATTTTATGTATAATGACGTTGCGGTTGAGCGAAGTGTTTTGTCGAAGACAGGAGAAACACTTTTGCTCGAACCGCCATTGTTAGATGGCGCCCTCGGGGCGCTGTCTAACAATGTTCAGACTGCTAACCATTTCAGGCTCGTCATCTGGATTAGAAAGTATTACTCAACCGATCTCAGTCAAGTAACTCCGAAGCCCAGAGATACTCCAGACTTTATTCTTTTAATTGACTCATCTCACACTAATTACAGCGCGCTTGCAAGATGTTCTGATTTATCTACCGCCCTCGGGCTCTGATGTTTCCGAGAGCTTTGCTCTCTCTGATTGACGATGCACCCGAGCCGAACTTCTCTGCTCGCTCAACCGCAACTTCGTTAGCTTTGTGCCGCCCCTTGCTTTCTAGGTAGCTCTGGGTTCATGGAGCCCCAAGGAGCAGCACTGCCTACATGGAAATCTAACATTGGAACATAATTCGATGAGTCATTTAAAGTTCCAGCCTTTATACCCAGCATTCCTGGCATATTGCTGAACTGGGCAAACAACTGAGAACCACAATTCGTGCAGAAACCTCTTTTGTGCATATCTCCACTGTCTGCCTGAGACTCGAAATATTTTACTTCACCTGAAACAACAACATCTTTTACAGGAAAAACAATCGCCGGAATGAATGCACTGCCTGATGATCTTTGACAGTCTTTGCAATGACAATTTCCAGTAAACACTGGCTCACCATCAACTGAATAGTTGATTTCCCCACAAAGACACCGCCCAGAATACTTTGCATTCATAAAAGACTCCTGCCTGATTATTGGTACATAACGTCGCCAATAACTGGAATTTTGCGAAGCGCTGAGCCTCTTTTCAAAAGTCCGAGCCGTTTGAAAAACGACGGTTTTAAACGCCTTGTTATGTGGAACCTAATATTTAAAATTTACAAATATTAGCTTCACAGTTTTTGACGTTTGTTTTTTTATTCTTTTTTGTCTTTAATAATTTAACACGTTTTTTGAAAGAATAACTGAACAAATTGTGATTTCTGACGCTTCACTTTGCGAACCACGGGCTAAAATGTATCAAAAAATAACTTAAATTGGCTTTCGTGATTAACTTTTATTTGGTTAACCGTTTTTACTCTGAGCTTTGATTTACACGTTAACGATTGTACTTTTTATTACACATAACGCCCGCATAAAATGCGACAGTATGCAGAGTCAGATTTAATGCGTTTGTTAAATGCTTTTTTTTTAGAATTTAGCTGTGGAAAACTTAATAACCTCGTTGAGTTCTGCAAGCTTAGCTCCATTTCGCGCCATCACCGCCAAACCAAACATTAATGAAAAAATGTAATTAGCCATCATTGCTGGCGAGCCTTCAGTCGTCACATTTCCTGATGATATTTCGTCAGTGAAAAACGCTGCCAAAGAAGATTTCGTTTCCTCGTTTATGTTGAAGATCGTCTGCAAAGCATCCACTGGAATACAGGTCCCACCAACTTCACAGGTACTTATACAAACGAAACAACCACCCGGTAATTTCGGGTCTGTCACCATTTCCGCAATGGATGTTAAGTAGCAGCGTACTCTCTCACTTAAGCATTTATCAGCTAAAAAAAGATGTCTAGTGTGGATTATTCCATGTTTTTGAACGTACCTTTCTAGCGCACTTTTATACAGTTTTTCTTTATTGCCATACGCCGAATATAAACTGGGTTTATTAATCCCCATAGCAGTGGTCAGATCCGACAGGGAAGTTCCTGGGTAACCATTGCTCCAAAATACTTCCATCGCTTGATCAAGTGCAATGCCTTTGTCAAAAGTACGGTGACGGCCAGCTTTCATTTTCTCTCACCTTGATTAATTACCTGTTTGCAATTATGTACCGATAGGTATACATTGTCAATAATGTACCGAATGGTACAGAATACACTTATTAAACAATCAAAATAAAGTGAGCAAAAAAAATGAACAACTTATCTGGAAAAACAGCGGTAATTACCGGCGGTAACAGTGGTATTGGCTATGCAACGGCGAAGAAATTTAAGGCCAACGGAGCCAATGTGATAATTACCGGCAGGTCTGCTGAGAGAGTGCAGGCCGCAGCAAATGAGTTAAGTGTTAAAGGGATTGTTGCTGATGTTACTAATTTGTCTGCATTGGATGATCTCGTGGGGCGAGTAAAAAATGAATTTGGTAAACTTGATATATTATTTGTCAACGCAGGAATATTTGCTCCCGCTCCTGTTGGGCAAAATACCGAAGAGATGTTTGATACTCAGATGGGCATTAACTTTAAGGGGGCTGTGTTCACTATTGAAAAATTCTTGCCTATGTTAAAGGATGGTGCTTCTATCATTAACCTCTCATCGATCAACGCTTACACCGGCATGCCCAATACCGCTATTTATGCCGCGTCAAAGGCTGCCTTGAATGCTTACACTCGGACCGCAGCAACAGAGCTCGCCCCCAGAAAAATCAGAGTCAATTCTGTGAACCCCGGACCGGTTTCCACTCCGATTTTCGGTAAAACCGGCATGCCGGAAGCACAGTTAAATGACTTTGCCGCCGCCATGCAAAATAGAGTTCCGCTAAAACGCTTTGGTCAACCTGAAGATATAGCAAACCTAGTCACTTTCTTAGCATCAGATGACGCTTCGTTCATAACAGGTGGTGAATATAATATCGACGGTGGCTTGAATGTGAATCCGATTTTATCATAAAAAGTTGCCCAAATAACCTGGCTGCATAGCCAATTGCAGTCGGATTAACGGCAGTATAACGAGAAAAGAAAACATGACAAAGAACATATTAAGAGTTGATGCCAGTATGCGAAAAAAAGATTCCTACAGCCGTAAACTAGTCGACAGGTTAATAATACAACTGAATAAAAAGGAGCCGTATACAACAAAGATACGAGACCTTTCAGACGGACTACCATTCATCAATGAACAATGGATCACTGCAAATTTCACAACAGCCAACGCACGCACGTCAGCACAACACGCTGAATTATTACAGTCAGACGCACTGATAAGCGAGTTACAGGAAGCTGACATTATCGTAATCGGATTGGCTATTTATAACTTTTCTGTGCCTGCCGCATTTAAAGCCTGGATTGATTTGGTTGTCCGATCCGAAGTGACTTTCCATTATACGGAAAATGAGCCAGAGGGTTTGCTTGAAAACAAAAAAGCTTATGTGGTCATTGCTTCAGGAGGTACTCAAGTGGGTCGTGATCTCGATTTTTTCTCCGCACATGTCCGTTATATATTGGCTTTTATTGGCATTAACGATGTGACCTTTATTGACAGCAGTGGCATTGGCCGAGATGAAACAAAGGTTTTGGCTCGCGCTAATGAGGCGATTTCAGCCATTTAACGTTTGAGTCGAGCCGCGCGGCTACGGACAGAACCGCGAAGCGCCGCAAAACTTTCCCGCGTCGGTCTCGGACGATTTGTTATACGGCAACTTCACGCCCCCTTAATACTTGGGTATACGGGTCTTTTTTGAAATAAAATGGACCTACTTCACTATATAGTTCTACAGTCCCCTCGTAATTGTTTTCAAAAGCAAAGTCTGACCATACAATCCATTCGGAACTTTTCTCTATTTTCACGGTTACAGCGCCACAGCCAAGGGCGCCACACTCGGGGCAAATATATATAGGCACCCGACCACTCTCAGGTTCTGGACTTTCTTCCAGTAACAGTTGAGCTATTGTGTGTTTTTCTATTTCCTGAAGCCCCCACCCCAAGCATCCAATACAATCACCTGGCGCAACCAGTTCATAGATAACCTTCCCATCTACTACAAAATCTAAGTAATCACGCTGCATTTGACCGCCACCACCCTTGCGCCTACTCTGCTTCAGCTTGAATGTTGATTGTTTCATCGATACTCTTTTGCCGTATAACGATTGAATTAAACCGCGCCGCTTTTCGGCGTCGGTTTGAATGTCTTGTTAACTGTAAACTTCAATGTCTGGTAAATTGTCATAAACAGCCAAATATGTTTTGTATTTTTGTAACGTTCTCACAATAACTGGAAGTGGCTCTGGCCATACTCCTTGAATATCAGTTTCAAGACGGCCATTTGTACTAAAGGCTAAGTTTTCTAACGGTGGAGTAAAGCCAGCTTCTACTCCCTCTTTATTTCCTCTTGGATCAATTCGATACCAGCTAAACTTATTTAAGTGCACTGAATTTAAACCATGCAAACAATATGGCGCACCGTTACCAGTAAGAGATAGCCGCTGATAACATAAGCCAGCTGGAATTTTATTTGCTCTTAATAAGGCTGCCAAAAGATGGCTCTGAGAATAACAATAACCAGTTTTGTGAATTAGTACCTCTGATGCTTTGCAGGTAATTTTATCTATTTGGTAATCCCAACTGTGCCTTATGTTATCACGAACGTATTCAAAACAATTTCTAGTTATGTCTAAGTCGGTTGTAGAATCACCTTTCAGACGATCAGCCATCTCTTGAATTTCTGGGCTCTTCCAATTTATAAATTCAGAGCTTTCGAGATACTGCTTCATAAGTGATTCTCTTGTACAGTTAACGTTTAAATAAGCCGCGCGTCTTTTTGCGTCGGCTTAATTTTCTTGTTAACCCTGTGTAAATACTATTTTCCCATCTCACGTCGACGATCACGGACTTCACCTAACCATGTTTTAATATACGGTTTCACGTCAGAGAGACTAGCAATACCTTCAAATAGCGCTAGTTGACCACCAAATTGTTCTGTAAGAACACTACACAGCCTGTTACTACGATACTTCAGAATAAGAGAAATACTAACTGAAGCCTCACCATCTAGTTCAGGCGCGAACTCCATAATTGGCTGAGAGCTATATTTTGCATTTTCAACTAATGCTGATTCATCCAAAGGGGTTAACCTAACTTGACATAGTAAATTATGTGCCTCTATAAACTCCATGTCCTTTTTAGGTAAAGGTAAGAAAGGATGTCCTTCAGTAAGTTCATCACCTGAAAATGGTTCATCAGATACTTCAAACCAAACACCAGAAGCAATGACCTCAACAAATTGATCATGGAAGCGAAATAGGTAGTGAGAGAAATCTGTGAGCATTTCATCTACATCACCACCGAACCCATATGCATCTTTATAGTGGCTTGACTCATATGCATGGCGTTCGATAAGCCATGCGGAATTTTCTACCTTTGAAACCCAGCAATATGGTGAACCTTCCTCCCAATCATCATCGTAAGGACAATATTCGCCCCGACATACCTTCATTGAATCAAAACCTTCAAAAATTGCACGGCAATACTTTTCATCATCAGTTGCAAAATATAATGCTGTAATTGATGGCCCATATACTATTTCTGGACAATCAACTGAATCAGCTTCTACTGGCACACTGAATCCACATGCGATTTCTTTTGTTGTTCCAAATATGTTCATTAATGCTATATGTCTTTTGTAGGCCTAACGAACGTTGTGGTTAAGCCGCCGAGTTCGAGTTTAGTCAAAGACTGTAGAAACCCGGTCGGCTTCAACCACCTTGTTAGCCGGCGCCCAGAAGACATCGCACTAACAAGCAGACTCAGAAATTACTTTCTGGCCTGGATTAAGAAAAGTATTACCGATAATTATCAGTAACTCCATAACTTGAAGATACTTCAAGTCTTTATTCTTTATGATTCATGTCACCTTATGTTATTGGTGCGCGCTCACAAAGTGATCTGATTATACTACACCCTTTCTGGGCTATGAT
>VAOX01012298.1_pt1 | contig 16283 bp, 16 predicted proteins | sample 3393891 | NCBI WGS metagenome assembly VAOX01 (sample SAMN08290429, study PRJNA428436) | hydrothermal vent metagenome | isolation source: Deep-sea hydrothermal vent chimney | place: Indian Ocean: Southwest Indian Ridge | depth 2822 m m | reverse complement strand
GCATCGGGCAATGTTACGCTGGAAAATATTCGCTCGATCGCCGAGACAGGCGTTGACTATATATCAACCGGGGCGCTCACTAAAAACATTCGGGCACTGGATTTATCCATGCGCTTTACATAAGGGATCTGTCTTTTGAAATTTTCCCTTTTTAAATTTTTCAGGCTGCTTCGCCCTGGTATAACCGTGCTCAGAGCTTCACTGCATTTATGCCTGGGCATTTTTCTGGCGCTGCTGTTCACTCACAATGAAATTGCGGGCAACTCGTCAACTTCACATCGTCACATCTGGTGGAACAAAAAACTTTGTAATATATTCAGAGTCAACATCAGCACATATGGCAATAACGAGCCCAATGGCGTGCTATATGTTATGAATCATATCTCATGGGTCGATATTCCTGTGCTTGCCACACAACAGCCCCTGCATTTTTTATCAAAAGCTGAGGTACGCAAATGGCCCTTTATTGGCTGGTTTGCACAACGCGTGGGAACACTTTTTATTCAACGCGGCGCGGCGGGTGCTGCCTCTAAATCATTAGGAGAAATTACCCACTGCCTTGAGCAGGGAGGTAATGTTGCAATATTCCCGGAAGGCACTACAACCGATGGCACCAGCCTTAGAACTTTTCACGGTCGCTTACTACAGGCCGCTATCGATGCTAAAACAAAAATACAACCCATCGCAATATGCTACCCCCATGAAAATGGCAGCAACCCTTATGTGCGTTATGTCGGCGAAATGAGCTTCATGGACTCGCTATTGGGTTTAACACAGGCAAAAAGCGTAAACGTAGAGCTACACTACCTTCAGCCCATTACCCTGCACTTACAACAGCCTGATAACATTTCACGAAAACAGCTCGCGCACCTTGCTCAGGAAGCAATTGCCCGCAAACTGGGGCTAGATAATTATTCTGGAAAAGTATAAGCTGCTGGGCTGATGAAGTCAGGCTAATACCCGTAGCGTGAGTATTAGAGATCCGAGCTCAGTAAGCCAGTCAACAGGGCACTCCAGATCAGGACATACTTGCACCCTGATTTATTAGCTTATTGATATGATTTTTATCCACTCCAAAATAATCAAGGAAGGCGCGTTCAAAATCTTCACTAACTGATTTTTTTACAGAGTCCCTGTCCATTAATGCTTTACTCCACTGCCCCAGTCGGCTATCGCTCTCATACAGGCCATGGTCAAAAAACTTGCCCACCAGCTCAATGCGCATAAATACAGGTGCGAAGGCCGCATCAATTAACCTGAAATCCTCCCCTGAAAACATCGGCCCCGAATCAGATAACTGCCCGGTCAATACATTAAGTAAATCAGATAATTCATCTTTGCGTGTTTCAAATAATTTTTCACCTGAGGCCATAAACAGACTAAACTGCTTCATGGTTACCTCAGACGCATACTCTATCCATGATCTATGACGCGCCTTCTCCATCGGATCCTCAGGATGTAGTCGAGGCTCATACACCTCATCAAGATATTCCGCGATTACCATAGACTCAAAAATAGCACCACTGCCTGTTTTCAACACCGGCACTTTACCCAGTGGCGAAATTTCAGTAAACCATGCAGCGGGCTGCTCAAGATCGATATATCGTGTTTTATAATCTACACCTTTTTCATTTAACGCAATTGCTGAACGCTGCACAAAAGGACAGATCTTAAAACTAATCAGTTCCAGGGTATCTTCGTTACTCATACTATCTACTCCACCTAATTTATATTGTGTGCTAAAAGTTACGCACTTCTGGATTTTAGCTCCCTATGAGACAACAAAAGCGAGCTCAGGTTGCCAGAATTTTTGCCAGAAACGGCAAATAATACCTCGGCTTACATCTCAATACCAGTAAGTTAAGAAGCAGTAGCTGACACCATTTTAGAAGCATCTCTATTAATCAGGCTGCTCGGGCCTGTCCTGCATTACTCATCGCCAGGATTAAAATCAGAGAAACATTACAATAATGGCGTTTGCCCTGAATACGCACCAGACCCTCCCTCTCAAATACAGGCAAAATATAGCATTGAGCTTACTCGTACTTGTCAGCCCTCACCTCTCCATGAAAGCCCCTGACATCAACAGCTAATTCCGACAGAAGCCAGAGAGGATAAGGCAGGAGTATTTCCCTTTATCATGTATTTTGGGTGCTATTTAGAATTGTTGTACTATAACTAATCCTGGGGTGCATTAATCTACATATATAATGTACGACTGATAGATATAGCTATCCAGCACGGCAACTCATTGAATACTTTTCCGGTGATACCTTTCTGGAAATAAGCCCGAAATAAGATATGAGCTACTACCGTGGCGGCCAGGTTAGAGCAGAGCAGGTTACTACTGGAGTCATACAGGAATGCCACACAGCGTTATTACTTAAATCAGGAGCCACAGTGCGACACATCAAATTATTTATAAGCAGTTTTCTCTTAGTACTTTTACTCTCCACATCAATGCCAACTTATGCCGAGATTAAAATTGGCGTACTGGCACCCCGTGGTAAATTAAAGGCCATAAAGCGCTGGCAGAACTTCGCCACTTATATGAGCGAAAAACTTGAAGATAATGTAACAATAATCCCACTGCATCCAGCAGATGTTATTTCCACCATTCAGTCAGGTGAGATCGACTTTATACTAACAAACCCTGTTCATACAGCACAGATTGTTAAAATTCATAGCGGCAAAACGCTTGCCACTTTAAACAAAAACTCTGGTCCTTTTTTTGCTGGCGTTATTATATCTAAAAAAGGCAGTGGCATTGAACATGCAAAAGACCTTACCGGAAAAAACGTAATGTCACTAAAATTCAAAGTAGCAGCAGGCGCATATACATTTCAGGCTTACCACCTGTATAAAAAAGGCATAAACCCACATAAAGATTTTGCATCTATGCGTGCAGGTAAAAAACAGGACGATCTTGTTCTGGCCGTTAAAGCGGGTGTTATTGATGCCGCATTCATTCGCTCAGGAATTTTAGAATCAATGAGTAAAGAGAAAAAAATAAAAATGGATGAGTTTACTATAGTTGACAGGAAAAAAAATGACAATTTTAAGCTTGCGCACTCCACTATACTTTATCCTGAATGGTATTTAACAGCTTTAAAAAATACAGATTATAAAATTTCAGATCAGGTAGCAAAATCTGCTTTAACACTAAGCTCACAACATCCTGCCGCAATTTCCGCCAAAATAGATGGCTTCGTAGACCCCAAACCATTAGACAACATGCTAGTAGCTCTAACCGCTTTAAGAATAAAACCATTTGACAGATAAACAATATATTATATTTTTTACCAGCACGTGAAAAATATATTTTAAACAAACATTATGCTGGATTTTTATTATGCCAATTATTAACACCTTAGAGAAAAAACAGAACAAAGCAGGAATAGCATCAAAATTCGGTTTTGTAACTGCTATAACCCTTTTTCTACTGCTACTTACTTCATCGCTAATTACTTTAAATTTACAGAATAGCTCGCTAAACTCACTTCTAAGCTCATCCAAGTCTGTAGTTGATGAAATATCTCGCTCTCAAATTAATGCCAATAAAGAATCCGAAGCTTTGAAAGTAAAGCAGCTTCTCAAGGTGCTGGCTCAAATTGCGCCAGCTGCAATCGCTGAGTTCGATTTCAGTGGCCTGCTAAACTACTCGAACGTTGTTACAGAAGACCCTGACATCTCTTACGTAGCATTTATTGACAAAGACAAGCATGTACTAGCCAGTTCTGGAAATATACAGGCAGCGGCAAAAGATGCAATTATTGAAAAAGAAATAGCATATGATGGCATCATATTAGGAAAAGTAGTTATCGGTTATAATCACAACCGATCAAACCTGAGAATTTCAGCTGCTCAGGAGAAAACCCGATCTCATATAGAAGACATGACAGCATCAAAAACCGATTCATATGATGAAATTATTGCCAGCCAGACTATTTTAACACTCATTATTATTTTTATAGCCAGCGCAATTATTTATAGTATTGCCCGGTTTGTAACAAAACCATTATCCACTGCCATTGCTATCGCACATCAGATTGCCGACGGTGACTTAACTGCCCAGATAGATGTTCATTCAAAGGATGAAACAGGGCAATTACTGTCATCAATGAAAACCATGCTAACCAATTTAAAGCAGATGGTTCAACAAATTGACTCAGCAACCTCACAATTAGGTTCAACTGCTGGAGATATGTTTAAAGTAACTGAATCAACGGTACAGGGTGCAAATCGCCAACAGAATGAAACGAATCAGTTAGCTAATGCAATTGTTGAAATGTCTGCTTCGGCGAATGAAGTACTGGAAAATGCAAATCGAGCTGAAAAATCTGCCCACAGCGCAGACGCAGAAGCAGCTAACGGAAAACAGGTTGTCACAAAGACCATAGAAGAGATGAATCGTCTGGCCAATGATGTATATAAAGCGTCTGAAGTAATACAGAACCTCGATCAACAGAGCGATTCAATTGGTAGTGTCCTTGATGTTATACGTAATATTGCAGACCAGACAAACCTGCTGGCGCTCAATGCGGCTATTGAAGCTGCGCGCGCTGGCGAACAGGGGCGCGGGTTTGCCGTAGTGGCCGATGAAGTACGCACCCTGGCCGGGCGCACCCAGTCATCGACCCAGGAAATACAACAGATGATCGAGAACCTGCAGGCTGGAACTGTAGAGGCTGTAAAGGTAATGAACCTGTGCCGTGAACGTGCAGAAAGCGGAGTTAACCAGGCCGCCCAGGCCGGACATTCCCTGGATGCTTTAACTCATGCTATTACAGATATATCTGAAATGAACACCCGGATTGTAACCGCATCAAGAGAGCAAAGTGCTGTTACTGAAGAGCTAGAACGCAATATTACTACTATCTCACAGGTTGCTACAAAAACAGCTGAAGAGACTCAAATCACGTCTCAGTCCAGTGAGAAATTAAACCAGCTGTCTGATACCCTGCTCAATATAGTCAATCGCTTTAATATTTCAGAAGCGAACGGTTTTTCAAAATAAGGGCCTTTTTAGAAAAATCAGCTGAATCGAAAAGTTTGCACATCTTTTTCGAGTTCAACTGATTAATCCAGGTTTACAAAAACATTTTAGCCTGATTTTTATTTTCCAAAAGTCTCACGAATGTAAGCAAGCACAGCTTTAACCTCTGCATCGCTCAGATTCGGGTTACCACCTTTTGGTGGCATCGCCATAGGCGAGCCTTCACTCTGAAAACCATTTGTGATGTGATTAATTAATACATCATCTGATTTTGATAACGCCCCCGTACTATCGGTGAAATCCGGCGTTCCCGGAAAAGCGCCTTTGCCGCTGCCTGCATGACAGGCGACACAGGTTTTCTCATAGGTCTCCTTAGCCGTTCCACCTTTACTAATAACGGCCGCCACCTGCAATGCGCCTGATGCGACCATTTTAGTGTTAGACGCTTTCAAAAAAGTAATAACATCTCTGGTTTCCTGACCGGTTAATCCCGCCCGTAAACGCATGTGAAAGGAGGTGGAAATCCACTGATCATCTCGCAGCTCTTTTGGCCCTCGCATATTATGACAACGATTGCAATTTTCTGCCCATACCTTTGAACCATTTGAGAAATTACCCTCTTCAGGGAAGTCAGCTGCCATAACTGAGGCACTGTAACTTATGCTTAATAATAACCCGACACTGCCCAGTTTAACTACTCGTTTAATTATCTGATTACAAATTTTATTCACTGTATTTTTCATCTTCGTCTCCTAGAATCCGTAAGCCAGTTGAACTATCAGGCGATCATTATCGGCTGTTGTACCCGTTGTACCATCATTAATTTCATAGCCCAGTTTTGTTATAAAGTTATTACTGACCAGGTAGTTAATACCTAACATGGTCTGAGTAACATCGCGATTATTGCCGGGCGCATCAAAGTCACCCCAGCGAATCGCGCCTTCCCACTTTGTACTCGGAAAACGATAGGCAAGCTGCGCATAGACCGCCTCCCATGTACCTCCGCCACCTGCGGTAACGCCTGCCACTGTATTGCCAATATCGGTTTTAACATACTCACCTCGTAGACTCATAGCACCTGTGAACCAGACAAAATCGGCACCAACAACATCATAATCACGGGATGTCTCACCCGCAATAAATCCGGATTCCAGTCCAGGTGTAACAGGTGTTGCACCATTCTCAAGCTCTGTAACGGTGGCTTTACCACTTGAATATGACAGGCCAATTTCAACTGAAGACACCGGTAACAATGCAAAGCGCCCACCAAACGTCTTATCGCCATCTCTATCTGCGCCAAAACCCTCAGCTCTGACACCCTCAAGTTCAAATTCAAGTTCATCATCGGTTTCAGAATTAAGCTCAGGCCCATTTGATACATATACAGAATAGTTTGCTCGCATATCGCCTACTGGAAAACCACCCCGCACCTGCACACCCATATCCGATGTGGGTGCCGCACCATCATGACCAAAACCGACAGGCGCGGATGTCATTTTATTTATCCACGATGGATGCAGGTTTTGCCTGAACTGACCAATCGGACTCATAAACTTGCCGGTAACAATTGCCGCATAATCACTCACAAACCAGTCTATTGTTAAATACTCCAGTGCGACTTCAGTTTCACCACTTTCCGTTATTTCAAACTCAATTTCCGATTCCAGCATTACAATATCACGGTACTGAAAATGAAAAATGGGTGAAAAAGTACCGACAGTAAAACTGTCATTGCCATTTTCCGGACTCACAAATCCAACATCCGCATAACCCGCCATATGTACCAGCGTATTGGGGTTTTTCCATTCCGCAGCCTGCTGAACTTCACTATTTAATGCCGTTACCTGGTTTTGTAATGCGTCTATCTGGGCCTGCAAGCTGTCATTACTGGTATCAGCAAGAACCGCCGAAGGTAATGCAAGGGCAATCGCACTTATCAGACACTTTCGCCCAAACGAACAAGATGGATACATCATGATATTGACTCCTGTTTAATTGAAAAATGTAAATATTTTTTATTGCATTGAATCCGAACATAAACAATGATGCACGGGAGCGACTGAGTAGAGCCCCGCTTTTAAAATAATTAAGCTATTTAGCCGATACCACCCAACAACACAGGCGCATACTAGCAGATATAAACTTCTCAGCATAGCAGAACACACCGTATCAACCCTGCATACAATATTTTCAGAACAGCTTAGATGCTTCATGAAAGAGTAATAACTCTGTACAGCTAATCCAGCTTGCCGAGTATAAAAACTCACGACTACTCAGGTCAGTCATTCATTAAAACACTGAACAAACCATACCATATTAGGATTCTATTATATTTGATACACATCAACACTCAATACACCTTCTCTTGCGACTTATATACAACGCTTTAAAGCCTTTCTCATAAACCTGGAAAAAACGGATGATTTAATTTGCACCTTACTCATTAATAATCGCTTTAAGCGAAACTTTTTTCTTGCGCAGTTCCAGTCGGATAATCTGATTAAACGTCAGCTCAGGATTGAACTCCGCAAGCATGCCAATTTTTATCCAGAACTCAGCCTGAGAGTTGATGGATCTGGACATTACATGACTGGACTTTCTTAGCTCTTCATGCAATGGATCTGAAATTTTCACTATTCCCATAATATACGATTCATATATAAAATATATACATATTATATACTCCATTATAAACCCACACAAGTCAGTTTCAATGGCTGAAAACAACACCGACCCCATTCACTTTCCCGAGGTATAAAAATACTTCCATATTCAACTTGCTATATCCTTTTTCATTGACTATTTTCATTAATATAGAAAAAACGTTTAGCCGCACAAGATCACCGGTTCAGGGGTAGAACCTGTTATAACGGAATTATCTGTAACACTTATATTAACTCAGGATTAAAAGCCCCTTATCAACATTAAATGAAATATTTTCAGTAACAGAAGAGCACACAAAACCTGTTGCCCATAGACTTTTGACTACAGATATGTAACCCGTACTGACTGTTGCATGGTACGGCCAGGGGATAACGAATGAAAGCAGATGAAATAGCGCTTACTGAGACATTTTCCGCCGATAAGTACCTTATCAACATTATCCGGCGGGCAGTAAGTAACTCTCAGAATATTCTTATTGACCGGCCACAGCACGGACATATTACCGTGCTTGCAAATGATGGCGAGTATTTCGAGGAAGTTGAGCACATGCCCACCTTCTGTAGTCTGGCGGCCAGTGAGTTTAAGGTGACCGTGCTCAATGAGAAGAAACTACAAAGTTATAAAACGGGCACCGGGCGAAATATTGATGAGCTATTATGGCTGGCAGGCTACCACGCATCAGGTGGCCGCCTGATGGAAGGTAGTAACTGGAATGACGTTGTTAAGCTTAATTACTGGCCCAATTTCACCCGCTTACCCACTACACCCAATTCTTTACGTATTGCCGCTCTGTTGGCAAGCCAGCCCACTACGATTGAATATATCATTCTCTCATTGAAAATAAAGCGCAGGGAAGTCTATCGGTTTTACTGTGCAGCTCGTTGTTCGGGAGCCCTCAGCACGACCAATGAAACAGCAAAAGAGCCGGTTCTGAAACCTCACCGCAGTAATGCCCTGATTAGCCTGCTGTTATCTAAAATTGCCAATATTTAGAGAAAATAACACCATGGAACATAAAATCATTTTTACAGGCCCGGTTGGTTCCGGAAAAACTACCGCAATTTCTTCAATCAGTGATATCCCGGTTGTAAAAACAGAAGCCAACGCTTCCGATGAAGTCATACTGCGAAAATCCAACACGACTGTTGCAATGGATTACGGCCAGCTACACCTTGGCAATAACAGTAAAATGCATTTATATGGAACACCCGGGCAGGAACGCTTTAGCTTTATGTGGGATATTCTCACCATTGGCGGCCTCGGACTGGTTATTATGATTGATAACGCCCGTGAAGATCCGGTCGCAGATCTGGCATTTTTTCTTAACGCATTTGAAAGCTTTATTGCAAAAAATGCTGTTGTTATCGGCATATCAAGAATGGATCTAAGCCCCCGGCCCGGCCTGTTTACACATATGAAGAAGCTCTCGAAACTGGGTTTTAATGTGCCCGTTTTTGAAGTGGATGCGAGAGATCGTAAAGATATAAAAATACTGTTGCTATCGCTGCTTGCCGTACTTGACCCGGGAGTTAGCTAATTATGTCACAACAGGCAGACTCGACATCTCAGCCAGTGCTGGAGCTTAAGGGCTTCGGCGCTGCATTTGGCAAAAAAATTATTCTCAACGATGTAAATCTCCATGTGGTCGAGAAAAACATAACTGTATTACTGGGGCCAGCAGGCACCGGAAAATCCACATTACTACGCTCAGTTGCAGGTTTAAATGACAGCAACCCATCGTTTCGCACATGGGGTGAAGCACTCTTTACGGGTCAGGCACTTAGCCTGGACAATCGCCCCTCGCTTGTTACCCAGTGCGCCAGGCTGGTAGTTAAAAGCGTACTGGAAAACATTGTGCATAATCTTCCGGAAAGAAACAATCTTTCTCAGTTACAGCAAAAAGACCTTGCAGTACGCCTGCTTGAACAGGCTAGCCTTGAGCAGTTAAAAGACCGTTTAAATGAAAATGTAGTCAGCCTGCCACTGGCTCTGCAACGTCGGCTAGCCATTTTAAGACTCTCTTCTGCAAGCCCCGGGCTGCTCTGCCTTGATGAGCCGACCACTGGCCTTAAAGATGACGAAGCCCTTGAACTATTGTGTCATGTAAAAAAAGAGGCACAGCGACGAGCGATATTAATTATTTTGCATAATCAGCAACAGGCCAGACAACTAGAGGGCTTTAGCGCACTGCTTGCGGGAGGGCATATTGAGGAGTATAAAACCACAGAAGCATTTTTTACTCAGCCGCAGGCCGAATCGACCCAACAGTTCATAAAAATGGGTAGCTGTAGCCTGCCCTCCCCGGATGCACTTCCCGAAGAACTGGCAGAAGATGTTCGCCCGCCTCCTGAAGTTCCACCAGGGGCACGTAAATATGTTAGCGAGAGTTTTGGGCCACGGGGATTTTTATGGTTACTCCGAGGAGAGCTTGCCGGGACACCTCTCCCAGGCGTTTTTTTCGACATAGATTATGATCTTAAGGCACTACAGCGGGTTGGCATCACCCAGCTTATCTCAACGACTACAAAGCCGGTTGATACAGAACTACTCAGTGAATACGGTATTTCTGGCAAAGCCTTTCCAATAAAGGATATGGGTGTTCCTGGTCTTGATGAGGCCAGCACTCTCTGTAGATTTATTGAAAAAAGCATTAACGCAGGTGAAGTCGTTGCCGTACATTGCCGTGCAGGGCTGGGGCGCACCGGAACTATTCTTGCACTTTATCAGATATGGAAAAATAACGATGCACTCAGTGCATTAGAAACCGTCAGAAATATTGAACCTCGATGGATACAGTCAGAGCAGCAGGTTCAGTTTCTGGATGAGTTTTCACAACACATAGCAGGCAACTCAACTTCAAATGACAACAATGCTATACACAAAAGTAAATTAAGCAATGCAATTTAAATTTCCCCCAACCCACTGGAGTCCATAACAATGGCAAATAAACTAGAGCAGGAATTACAGACAGCCGTCACCAATATACCCGAATGTGTTGCAGCAGGTTATGTAGACCTGACCACTGGCATGCTACTGGCAATACGAACCGTAGATTCACACCCCCAGGAGGTACTGGAAATGCTGGCTGCCGCAACCTCCGATATGTTTCAGGGGCCCAATGTAGTCGCTATAGAAAATATGTTTAAAAAAGCCCGCGGCGTAGAAGATACGGCTCACTATTTTAATGAGATGATTGTAAACAGCGACAATCTGATTCATGTTTTTATTCGTGGCAAGCAGAATCCTGAACACGTAGCCGGATTTATTTGCAGAAAATCAGCAAATCTCGGCATGGTACTGACAAAATCAAGATCAAGTATGCCATCACTGGAAGGTGCTATCTAGCATTTTCTGCAACTGCTCAGTAGCGTTTTTCTGTACTGAGCAGTTGCAATGTTTATTAACACTGAGGTAAAAGGAAACACTCCAATGCTAGCAGCATTTGACAATATCGAAAACGATAAAACAGAACCGGGGAAATCATTGCGCCCGATTTTGCGAAAATTCAACAGTATGTCGAGCGACATTGAGGCATCTGCCATTATCAGCAGCGATGGCCTTAATATGGCCTGGGTTCTTGATAACGATGTAGACCCCGATCGATTTGGAGCCATGTGCGCATCGCTTCTGGCACTGGCAAATCGCGCCGCACAGGAAATTTCCAGAGGCAAGCTAAAACAGGTGTTAATTGAAGGAGAAAAAGGCTCCATGCTATTGGTTTATGCTGGAAATGATGTAGTACTTGCCGCGGCAACAAAGCCCACCGTTAATCTGGGTAAAGTTTTCATTGACACACGAAAAATGGCTGAGAACATCTCTGAATTACTGAAAAAAATTAATTATTAACAAAAACAGCTATGATTATTTACTCTATAAGCCTGTATTTTACGAGAAGTGACCGCGTATTTAAGCATGAAAAATACCTGCAACGTTAACTGCGAAAAGGGTAGAACATCTGGTTGCCAAACCTACTGCTGCCGACTCCTCATTCGTCTGTCAGAAAGCGAAATAAAGCAACCTGAAGATGGCAGCACCGCAAAGGGGTTTATTGACAAAGACTCGGATGGGTATTGCATATACTTTAATCGTGAAAAATTTCTCTGTAAAATCTGGGCTAAACGTCCTGACATCTGTAAAAGCTACGATTGTAATAATGATTTTTTACTACAGGTGGCCATAAAAACAAAATTTTCAAATATTGTAGACCTTGTCAATATGGCCAGCTCATTCAGACTTGAAAAAAATCAATATATTAAAATACCTTATAATACCACGGATATTGACTAATGCAACATAAAATATCCTGTAACGGGCAACGCTACACCTGCCACAACAATGAATCGGTATTAGAGGCATCACTTCGTCACGGAATAAAATTAAAGTTTTCATGCCGAAAAGGCAGCTGTCAGGTATGCATGATGCAATGCATAAGCGGAAAAATACCCCCACATTCTCAAAAAGAATTACGCCGCCAGTACATAGAAAAAAACTATTTTTTACCCTGTAGTTGCTACCCCACTGACAATATGGATATTGCCGAAATTCCATTAAACGACCTTTATCACTCCGCGATAATTCACCAGAAAGAAATCATTACGGATGATATCTGTCGATTACTGATTGAACCATCGCAGGAAATTATTTACCTGCCAGGGCAATACATTAATTTGCAACGCCTGTCAGATGAACTCACCAGAAGTTATTCACTGGTGAGTCACCCTGATGATTATTTTATTGAGTTGCATATTAAAAAAATGCACAGTGGTATTCTAAGCAACTGGATTTATAACGAATTGACTGTCGGCACTGAAGTGCGTTTACAGGGGCCAGCTGGAAGGTGCACTTACCAACAGGTAACAGATAATAAATCCGCTATTATACTTGCAGGCTCGACTACCGGAATGGCTCCACTGTCAGGAATTCTTAATGATGCTCTGAGAAATCAGCACCAGGGTGAAATATATATTCTACATAACGGCGAAAAAAACGCTGATATTTATTTACACTCAATACTGCATAAACTGGAAAAACAACATTCAAATATACATTATATAGCCACTGTAGACAACCACCACACAGGTGAAGCGGAGGGAGACACATTAACCAGTATATCACAATGCAGTTTTTCTGAAGAGCTTGAGAGAATTTTTTCCCATGAGAAAAATGGATTTGTATACCTTGCAGGCTCACACCTGTTTGTTAGCGCGGCAGGCACACTGGCAAAATCCTACGGTATAGCGAGCAATCGCATATTTTCTGACAGCTTCGATTATACTAACCTGCGAAAAAAATCTCAGCAGAGGCATCATAATGAAGGCATGTGGATTGCGCTTGAACAGGGAAAAAAACTAAAAATAATACTGGATGATTTCTACCAGCAGGTTTATCAGGACAATACACTATCGCCTTTTTTTGAAAACTCTACCGAAAAACGTTCCAGTGAAAAGCAATATTTATTTATGCGACAGCTATTTACTGGTGAGAAAGTTTATTTCGGGGATCGCCCAAAAAATGCTCATCACTGGATGGTTATTAGCGACAAACTATTTGATTACCGAGAACAGCTACTTGTTAAATGTTTAAAGAAACACGGACTGGCCGAACACTTCATCCAATACTGGGTAGAACTTGACGAAAGCTTCAGGCAGGACATCGTAAAAAACACGCCTCAGCCAAAAATTATCAATGGCGTAGCATTGCCACTAGATGGCTTTGAAGTATTAAAAATTGACGAAGGCACACTCTGCGATAGCTGCAATCAGCCCATTGAAAAAAATGAAATGGTAAGATACCACCTGAGACTAGGCCTCACTTACTGCCCTGATTGTATAAAATCGGATACCTCTACAGGCGAGCCGAAACCGGAACTTAAAACATGAGTGCCTGCTATCTGATAACACCACAGGGGGCAAGGTATGCAATTGCCTCTAATCGGCCTGATAAAAAACGTTGTCTGTTGCTTTTTATTTTAAAGAAAATCTCAGCTGATCTGGTTAACTTTAATGATATTACCGACTTTTACAACAATGACAAAAAGCAGGCTTTCAGAGAAGTATGTAATTTGCTTGACCTTCAGCTAATCATGCTGAATGAACCCCCCATTAATATCGCAGGCAAAACGCATAAAAAAATTCAGTTTAATAATGAGTTTATACTATCAGATTTATTTGGGCTAACGATTGGTTATCATGGATTCGACCGGAAAACTACGCAGCAAATCTCCGTAGATGCCTGTGAGTTTATTCGGGCTTCTCGCCGCCACCAGCAGGACACCCAATCTACCCCCCTTTGTATCGAGACCACGTGGCAGAAAAGCAGTATTAAAATTTATCGGTTATATCTGGGAAACTTCAGTTGCCTGTTAATCAGCAAAAGCCATAGCATTTTAGATCATAAAGCATTTGTTCCCTGTATATCCTACCTTTGCTATCGGTATAGTTGTGAGTAACTCGGACAATACCACAGATAAATTAATTACCCCCGACAGCGAAATATCAAGCGGTGGTACAGAAGAAATACAGGCCGTGCTGAAAGACATGAACAGGGAGTGCCGTGACATACAACTGTCCATGCTCACCACGGTTGACGGCCTGACCATGACCGCAGTTGGCACCGTACTCGACCCGGATCAGGTAGGCGCAATGTGTACCGAACTTATTACCGTATGCCACAAGGCCGCCCGGCAACTGGAACAGGGGGAGCTTGAGCAAATGATTCTACGTTGCAGTGATGGCTGCATGTTCCTTATGCCAGCGGGAGACCTCGCTGTACTGGTTATTATGTCTGTACCAGATGTCAATCTGGGTTTACTTATACTCGAAGCCCAGAGAGCTGCTACATTAATTCAGAAGCTTATTTAAACCTGGATTATGGGTACCAGCCATCCTGCCCTGTGTACCAGAATACCTGGTTGTCGTATGGAACCGTGGCTTTAGCCACGGCGGTATTAAGCGGGGCTGAAGCCCCACTTCCATGGGCGTTATACACAAGACCAGAGAAAGATCACTCATCTGATGAAGACGCTACGCCCTGAATGGCACCTCACAGAGCACACTTCTACTCGCTCAACTGATCTTTTCAGGCTGATGGGTTAAAAAAAGGTTAACTCAGGAATAAAGAGTAGCCAGGACCCCCAGCACAGCACTCACCGCTATCACCTGAACAATGCCCATTTTAAACCGGAACAGCGCAACAAATGCAGCGGCACCAATCAACGCAGAAAACCATTCAAACCTTGCCTCAAAACCCTGGGGCCATAACACATGATAAGCAAAAAACACCGCCAGGTTCAGAATGACACCAACAACTGCGGCGGTTATGCCGGTTAGAGGTGCGGTAAATTTCACATCATGCCGCGTAGCTTCAATGGCTGGCCCACCCAGTAGAATAAAAAGAAAGGAGGGTAAAAAAGTAAATAATGTCGCCACACTGGCGCCCGCCACGCCCGCCAGCAATAGCATATCAGGCCCAAAAATTTCTTTTGTCCAGCCACCCACAAAACCAACGAATGCAACCACCATGATCAATGGGCCGGGGGTGGTTTCCCCCAGAGCAAGACCATCAATCATCTGTGTTCCACTGAGCCACGAATACTGCTCAACACCGCCCTGATAAACATACGGCAACACGGCGTAGGCTCCACCAAAAGTGACCAGTGCGGCTTTTGTAAAGAATACGCTCATTTGCATGAGCGTACCCTCCCAGCCATAACTCGCCATCAGCATTGCCATAACAATGCCACCCAGTGATACACCAGTCAGAGCAAACATCACAAAGCGCCCCCATTTAAAGCGCGCATGTACGGGTACTGGCGTATCATCATCGATAATTGCTGGCCCATAAGTTTCTTTTGAACTACCGTGGCCGACCCCTGCTTTAAAAAACTCTGGCGCAAAACGTGAGCCTGCATAACCGATGATACCCGCCATCAGCACAATATAGGGAAAAGGTATATCCAGTGCAAAAATAGCAATAAATGCCAGTAACGCTATTGCTCGCAGCACGTTATTTCTCAGTGCTCTTGAACCAATTCGATACGCTGCAAAAACCACAATTGCCGTCACTGCCGGCTTAATTCCGTATAATATACCCGCCACTGCGGTGACATCCCCATAAGACAGATAGACCCAGGTGAGCGCAGAAAGAATAAACAACGAAGGTATAACAAACAGAACACCCGCCGCAATCCCCCCCCAGACACCGTGCATTAACCAGCCAATATAGGTTGCCAGCTGCTGCGCCTCGGGCCCGGGCAATACCATTGTATAATTTAGTGCGTGTAAAAAACGATGTTCAGATATCCATCTACGCTTCTCCACCAGCTCCTGGTGCATCATGCTTATCTGCCCAGCCGGCCCGCCAAAGCTAATAAAACCGAGTTTAAGCCAATAGATAAAAGCCTCCTGGAAGCTAACGGGATCGGGCTTTCTGGTTAAATCGGGTGAATTTTCTGGCATTTTATTATTTACTCATCTTTAGATTACACATATTTGTGTGGACTTTTTCAACCTGAATTAATCAGCTGGATGCCTTAAACCTAGAAAAATCAGTTGAGTCACGAAAGTATGCACAACTTCTTGATTCGTATAGCTATATGAAAAAAGTGCTCATCACCAATAAGGTG
>VAOX01026676.1_pt1 | contig 16310 bp, 11 predicted proteins | sample 3393891 | NCBI WGS metagenome assembly VAOX01 (sample SAMN08290429, study PRJNA428436) | hydrothermal vent metagenome | isolation source: Deep-sea hydrothermal vent chimney | place: Indian Ocean: Southwest Indian Ridge | depth 2822 m m | reverse complement strand
GTGAAGATGGTAGTAACATTAATCGCTCCAATCGCTATGGAAGAAGGCCTGCGCTTTGCAATACGTGAAGGTGGCCGAACTGTAGGTGCGGGTGTTGTAAGTAAGATTATCGAATAGATCTTACCATAAGATACTGAAGGCGGAAGACTCCGGGGAGTGTTCCGTCTTTTTGTGTCAAATCCCTGAAATAGAAAGCAGCTGAGCTGAATTTCTGCTTCCGGGTAATTAGGCCAGTGGCTCAATTGGTAGAGCATCGGTCTCCAAAACCGAGGGTTGGGGGTTCGAGTCCCTCCTGGCCTGCCACATACAAACCAGATTTAACTGCTAAGAGCGTGAATTAAGCAGTGAATGGATACAGCTTAGTTGTGCGTACAAGGGTTAAATCAGGTTGAACACGAGTAAAATAGAGTAATTCATGGTCGCGAATGCTGAAGTAGAACAGGGCGGTAAACTTGATAGTTTGAAGTTTTTGGTTGCTATAGTAATGCTGGTAGGTGGCATTGTGCAATTTTATTACTTCAAAGATGAGTCGCAGTTATACCGGGTGCTAGGGTTGCTAGCGTTTGTTGCAGTGGCTTTAGGAGTGATTTATACCACTCAGAAAGGCCAGAGTCTGTGGCTGTTTGCCCGTGATGCAAGAATGGAAGTGAGAAAAGTCATCTGGCCTACTCGTCAGGAAACCATGCAGACAACCCTGATGGTTATCGTTATGGTTATTATTGTGGGTATTATGCTGTGGTTGATTGATATGGTACTACGCTGGGCTGTGCTCTTTCTGACAGGTCAGGGAGGTTAAGCAATGGCATTAAGATGGTATGTAGTGCATGCATATTCCGGGTTTGAGGGGAAAGTAAAAAAGTCCCTTGAAGAACATATTCAGCTAAATAGTATGGAAGATCAATTTGGTGAAATACTGATACCCACTGAAGAAGTAGTCGAGATGCGTGACGGCAATAAACGTAGATCAGAGAGGAAGTTTTTTCCGGGCTATGTATTAGTACAAATGGAAATGACGGATGAAAGCTGGCATCTTGTTAAAGATGTGCCAAAAGTCATGGGCTTTATCGGTGGTACAAAAGATAAGCCGGCACCTATAACAGAAAAAGAAGCTCAGACTATATTGGATAGTGTTCAGGAAGGCGCGGAGAAGCCGAAACCGAAAGTGCTTTATGAAGCGGGTGAAGTTATACGTGTTACAGATGGCCCATTCAATGACTTTAATGGAGTTGTTGAAGAAGTTGACTATGATAAGAGTCGCCTGAAAGTAGCAGTATCTATATTTGGTCGTTCAACACCTGTAGATTTAGACTTTGCTCAGGTAGAAAAGGGCTAATCAGGCTCTAAAATAAATAAGATTAATATTTGCCTGGGCAGTCCAGGTAAAGTTTGCTAAAACAGGGGAGACCGAAAGCTCGGCTGAGCGAGTACGTTGCTATTACCCGCCGGAGAATATTATGGCAAAGAAAGTAGAAGCATATATCAAGTTGCAGGTGCCAGCAGGTAAGGCCAATCCAAGCCCCCCGGTTGGCCCGGCTCTGGGCCAGCATGGTGTAAATATCATGGAGTTTTGTAAAGCCTTTAATGCTAAAACAGACAGTTTTGAGCAGGGTATGCCGATTCCAGTTGTGATAACTGTCTATAATGATCGCAGCTTTACATTTATTACCAAAACGCCTCCAGCATCAGTGTTGCTGAAAAAAGCGGCGGGTTTGGAAAAAGGCAGTGGTCGTCCCAATACGGAGAAAGTGGGTACGGTTACACGTGCGCAATTAGAAGAAATTGCTAAAACAAAAGAGCCTGATTTAACGGCTGCCAGTATGGATGCAGCTGTACGTACAATTGCAGGTACTGCGCATCGTATGGGTCTGGAAACGGAGGGAGTTGTATAATGGCTAAGCTATCTAAACGTTTTAAAGCGATTCGTGAAAAAGTTGATGTTGAAAAGCAGTACACAGTCGATGAAGCACTGGGGCTCATTAAAGAACTTTCAAAAGTTAAGTTTAATGAGTCAGTTGATGTGGCGATAAACCTGGGAATTGACCCTCGTAAATCGGATCAGGTGGTTCGTGGCTCAACAACCCTGCCTAAGGGTTCAGGTAAAACAGTCCGCGTGGCTGTGTTTACACAGGGTGAAGCGGCTGAAGCGGCAACCGCAGCAGGTGCCGATGTAGTTGGTATGGATGAACTGGCTGCTGAGATGAAAAAAGGCGAGATAAACTACGATGTAGTTATTGCATCGCCTGATGCTATGCGAGTTGTAGGTCAGCTGGGTCAGATACTGGGGCCACGGGGTTTAATGCCTAACCCTAAAGTGGGTACAGTGACACCTGATGTGGCAACGGCTGTTAAAAATGCAAAAGCAGGTCAGATTCGTTATCGTGCAGATAAGGCTGGTATTATTCACGGTTCAATTGGTACCGTTTCATTTGAAGTTGATGCACTTAAAGAAAATATGAATGCGCTGCTGGAAAGCCTGAAAAAAGCAAAACCGGCTGCTGCAAAGGGTCAGTACTTCATGAAATTTAGTGTGTCAACTACTATGGGGCCGGGCCTGACAATTGATCCGAGTACGCTTGAGTCAGTAAAGTAAAAAATTATTAGTGCCGGAAAGGGTGTCTGGCATAACGCTGTATTTATGTGTTTGAATAAATACAGCCGGAAGAATTTGACTAGCCGGGTAACGGTGTTGTCAAAGACCGTGAGAGTCGGCGTAGTACAGGTTTTTACCTGTAGCTCGCAGGCTTAAAATATAATCAGGACGATTCAATCTCACGCAGATGGTGGATTGGTTTTAAAAGTTGCAACAGGTGTAATCTACAGCTGTAGGCTGTTAAATTGAAGTAGGGCGATTTATTACGTAAATATGCCTGATCGGAAATGTAATGCCAGACAGAAGTAAATTGAACGGTTGCAGTTAACTAATGCATCGCAGGTGGTCTGAAAAGGTGGTGACATGTTTTCAGGCTAAAGTACCTGGTTGGACATGAAGTATAAGTCTCAGTAGTTTGATGGGACAGATATGCCATGCTCCGCCAAAAAACAGGAGTAATACACGTGCCTCTTAATCTTGAAGATAAGAAAAGCATAGTTGCTGAGGTAAGTGCAATTGCCGCTGAGGCTCATTCAGTTGTTGCAGCTGAATACCACGGTCTGACGGTAGATGAAATGACTGAGCTGCGTGCAACTGCACGCAATACAGGTGTTTATCTACGTGTTGTAAAAAACACATTGGCTCGTCGTGCTCTTGAGGGCACTGAATTTGAATGTATAAAAGACGGTCTGGTGGGTCCACTGGTTCTGGCTTTTTCACAGGAAGATCCAGGGTGCGCAGCACGTCTTGTAAAAGACTTTGCTAAAGACCACGAAGCGCTGGTTACAAAGATGGTTGCTATTGGTGGTGAAATGTTCGCCCCTGAAGAGCTTGGCCGTCTGGCCAGTTTGCCAACCAAAGATCAGGCTATCAGCATGGTAATGGCTCTAATGATGGCACCTACAGAGAAACTTGTACGTACTTTGAACGAAGTACCTGGCAAGCTTGTTCGTACTGTAGCGGCTATTAAAGATGCCAGGGCATAACACTTAATCAGTTAGTGTTTACGATTTAACGTAATATATTATTATTTTGGAGAAAAACCATGGCAGTATCTAAAGAAGATATCCTGGAAACTATTTCTAACATGTCAGTAATGGAAGTTGTTGATTTGATAGAAGCAATGGAAGAGAAGTTTGGTGTTTCAGCTGCAGCAGCAGTTGCAGCAGCACCAGCCGCAGCTGCGGGCGGTGAAGTTGAGGCAGAAAAAGATGAGTTCGATGTTATGATGACAAGCTTTGGTGAGAACAAGGTTTCTGTTATCAAAGCAGTTCGTGCTATCACAGGTGCTGGTCTGAAAGAAGCAAAGACAATAGTAGAAAGCTGTCCTGTTGCTGTTAAAGAAGCCGCTTCCAAAGCAGATGCAGAAGAAGTGAAAAAACAGCTTGAAGAAGCTGGTGCAGCGGTAGAACTGAAGTAATACTGATTGCACGGCAATATAGCCATTGCCGGGTGAAAAGGCTGGTGGATTTATCCACCGGCCTTTTGCTGCTTCTGTAATAGAAGTATATTGGCAACAGAAAGATATAAATTCTGTGGTTTGATAAAAGGTATTCTTATGACGCTCTGTGATAGTGCAGGGTTTCAGGTTCAGGATGTTTTTTACCAGCCTACAGGCTGAGAAAAAAGCGCTCATATTAGAGCCAGTAGTAATACAGCTCCCGGCATGAGCTGGTAAACATGCTATTCGTGACACTTACATTGCGAGGAACTCCGATGGACTATACTTTTACCGAGAAAAAACGTATCCGCAAGGATTTCGGTAAACGCCCGCCTATTCTCGATGTGCCCTTTCTGCTGTCGATGCAAATTGACTCATATCGAGGTTTCTTACAGGAAGAACGGAAAGAAAAAGACCGTAAAGCAACTGGATTACAGGGTGCTTTTGGTTCTGTTTTTCCAATAGTTAGCTATTCAGGACATGTTCAACTTGAATACGTTAGATATCGCCTGGGCACCCCCACTTTTAATGTTAAAGAATGTCAGCTGCGTGGAATGACTTATGCCGCGCCTCTGCGTGTAGTGCTGCGCCTGACAATTTTTGATAAGGATCTGTTTCCAAAGACTAAAGTGATTAAAGAGTCCAAAGAACAGGAAGTCTATATGGGGGAGCTTCCCCTGATGACAGAAACCGGTACCTTTGTAATTAATGGTACTGAGCGTGTTATTGTGTCTCAGCTGCATCGCTCCCCCGGTGTGTTTTTTGATCATGACAAGGGCAAGACACACAGTTCTGGTAAGTTGTTATATTCTGCGCGGGTTATTCCATACCGTGGCTCATGGCTGGATTTTGAATTCGATCCCAAAGACTCAGTTTTTGTTCGAATAGATCGTCGCCGGAAATTACCGGCAACGATTTTAATGCGCGCACTAGGCTATGAGTCCGAAGAAATTCTGGATATGTTCTTCGATAAAATCAACTGTAAAATTGTTAAAGACGGGGTTGAAATCCCGCTGGTTGCAGAGCGCCTTCGAGGCGAAACAACATCGTTTGATATAAAGTCTGGCGGTGAGGTTCTTGTTGAGGCGGGGCGGCGTATTACAGTTCGTCATATCAAGGCGTTAGAGAAAGCAAAAATTAAAAAACTGCTTGCACCTCTTGAGTATATGGACGACAAAATACTTGCACACGATCTGATTGATAAGAGCAGCGGCGAAATTCTGGCTAAAGCCAATACCATTATTACTGCTGAGTTGCTTGAGCAAATTACTGAAGCGGGAATTAAGACATTTGATATTTTATATACAAACGACCTTGATTCAGGCGCTTATATTTCAAACACCCTGGCGATTGACCCAACGACTACGCAGTTAGAGGCTCAGGTTGAAATTTATCGTATGATGCGCCCGGGTGAGCCACCCACCAGGGATGCGGCTGAAAATCTGTTTAGAAACCTGTTTTTTACTGATGAGCGTTACGACCTGTCAGCGGTCGGTCGAATGAAGTTTAATCGTCGATTACGTCGTGAAGAATCTGAGGGGCTGGGCGTCCTTTATGATGGGCGCTATTTCTCACAACGTAAGAAAGACGAAGTTGCAAAAAAATTATATGAAGAGCTGGGTGATGCTTCCGATGTTCTGGACGTGCTTAAACAGTTAATTATGATTCGCAATGGTAACGATATCGTAGATGACATCGATCATCTCGGGAATCGCCGTATTCGTTGCGTAGGTGAAATGGCGGAAAATGTTTTTCGTGTAGGACTGGTACGAGTAGAGCGAGCTGTAAAAGAGCGTCTTTCAATGGCTGAGTCCGAAGGTCTGATGCCGCAGGAGCTTATTAATGCCAAACCGGTATCTGCTGCCATTAAAGAATTTTTTGGTTCTAGCCAGCTGTCTCAGTTTATGGATCAGAATAATCCATTGTCTGAAGTCACCCATAAGCGGCGTGTTTCTGCATTAGGCCCCGGTGGTTTAACGCGTGAACGTGCAGGGTTTGAGGTGCGCGACGTTCATCCAACGCATTATGGTCGTTTATGTCCTATCGAGACACCGGAGGGGCCAAACATTGGTCTAATTAACTCGTTGTCTGTTTATGCGCGCACTAACGACTATGGTTTTCTGGAAACACCTTATCGTAAAGTGATAAAAGGTAAGGCAACGATGGATATTGATTATCTATCAGCGATAGAAGAAAGTAACTTTGTTATTGCTCAGGCCAATGCTGATCTGGATAAAGACGGTAAACTTATTCAGGAGATGGTTTCATGCCGGACAAAAAATGAATTTGCTTTATCTCCCCCCGATCAGGTCGAGTACATGGATGTATCACCAAAACAGATCGTGTCGGTTGCTGCATCTATCATTCCATTCCTTGAACACGATGATGCCAACCGAGCCCTGATGGGTTCAAACATGCAGCGTCAGGCTGTTCCTACACTACGAGCAGATAAGCCATTAGTGGGAACAGGAATGGAAAGTTCTGTGGCGATGGATTCAGGCGCGGCAGTTGTTGCCAGGCGCGGTGGTGTTATCGACTCAGTTGATGCGGGCCGTGTTGTGGTGCGTGTTAATGATGAAGAAACCGAAGGTGGCAAGGCCGGTGTTGATATTTATACGCTAACCAAGTACACCCGTTCTAATCAGAATACCTGTATCAATCAACGTCCACTGGTTATGCCAGGGGATATGATTGCGCGTGGTGATGTGCTGGCTGACGGCCCATCAACTGATCTGGGTGAGCTGGCGCTTGGGCAGAATATGCGAGTTGCATTTATGCCGTGGAATGGCTACAACTTTGAAGACTCGATTCTGATATCGGAGCGAGTGGTTGAAGAAGATCGTTATACAACGATCCATATTGAAGAGCTGACCTGTATTGCTCGTGATACCAAGCTGGGTTCAGAAGAGATCACCGCGGATATCCCAAATGTAAGTGAAGGACTGCTCTCCAAGCTGGATGAGTCGGGTATTGTTTATGTGGGTGCTGAAGTCAGTGGTAATGATATTCTGGTGGGTAAAGTTACACCTAAAGGTGAAACTCAGCTGACACCTGAAGAAAAACTGTTGCGCGCAATTTTTGGTGAAAAAGCCTCGGATGTTAAAGATTCATCCCTGCGTGTGCCATCAAGTAAAGTGGGTACGGTTATTGGTGTTCAGGTATTTACCCGTGATGGTGTCGAAAAGGACAGGCGTGCGCTTGAAATTGAAGAGGAACAAATTGCAGAAGCACGCAAAGACAATAATGACCAGTGGCGTATTGCGCAAAAGGATATTTATAGTCGTGCACAAAACGCTATGCTGGATCAGCCTGCTGCGGGTGGCCCTGGTGGCCTGAAATCGGGAACGGTTATTACGCAGTTGTATCTGGATGGCCTGGAAAAGGCGCAGTGGTTTGAAATTGGCCTGAAATCGGATGAAGCCAATACAAAACTTGAAGCACTGGGGCAACAGCTGAAAGATACACGTAAAGACCTTGATGAGCTTTTCGAAGAGAAAAAAGGCAAAATTGTAGCGGGCGATGATCTGGCACCCGGTGTGCTTAAAATGGTGAAGGTATATCTCGCTATTAAGCGTCGTATGCAGCCTGGTGACAAAATGGCGGGTCGTCACGGTAACAAGGGTGTGGTTTCAATGATCGTACCGGTTGAAGATATGCCATACGATGAGGATGGTCGTCCAGTTGATATCGTGCTAAATCCATTAGGTGTACCTTCACGTATGAACGTGGGCCAAATACTGGAAACACACCTGGGTTGGGCTGCACAGGGCCTTGGTTTAAAAATCGGCAAAATGCTTGATGAAAAATGCAGGTCTGCAGATTTGCGTGATTATCTGGATAAGATTTATAACCACAATCAGAAAAAAGTGGATTTGAAAAAATTCACGGACGATGAGCTGTTTGCAATGGCGGAGAACCTGCGAAAAGGTGTGCCAATGGCGACACCGGTATTTGATGGTGCAGAGGAAGAAGAAATACGCCACATGCTTGAGCTGGCAGACCTGCCAGTTTCGGGTCAGACAACGCTGTACGATGGACGCACAGGTGATGCATTTGATCGCCCGGTAACCGTTGGTGTCATGTATGTGTTGAAGCTTAATCACCTGGTTGATGACAAAATGCACGCACGTTCGACCGGGCCATACAGCCTGGTAACTCAGCAGCCACTGGGCGGTAAGGCTCAGTTTGGTGGTCAGCGCTTTGGTGAGATGGAAGTCTGGGCGCTTGAGGCGTATGGTGCGGCTTATACATTGCAGGAAATGCTCACAGTGAAGTCTGATGACGTAGCCGGACGTAACAAAATGTATAAGAACATTGTTGATGGTGATCATCGAATGGAAGCGGGTATGCCCGAGTCATTCAACGTGTTGTTGAAAGAGATCCGAGCATTGGGTATCAACATAGAACTGGAACAGGATACTTAAAAAACGCTCTGTTTATGAAAATGGGGTAATCGCTTTTTTATTAAAGCATTTTAGGTAACACATAAAATTTTGGAGATAAGATTTTGAAAGATCTACTCAAGCTGTTAAATAATCAGGCGCAGGATGACGACTTTGATGCAATTCGAATTGGGCTTGCATCGCCTGACAAAATTATGTCCTGGTCCTATGGTGAAGTTAGAAAGCCTGAGACCATTAACTATCGTACCTTTAAACCAGAGCGTGAAGGTCTGTTCTGTGCCAAAATTTTTGGCCCGGTAAAAGACTATGAGTGCCTGTGTGGAAAGTACAAACGCCTCAAACACCGCGGTGTAGTTTGCGAGAAATGCGGCGTTGAAGTAACGCAATCCAAGGTGCGCCGTGATCGCATGGGCCATATTGATCTGGCGAGTCCGGTTGCGCATATCTGGTATTTAAAATCATTGCCGTCACGCATTGGTTTGTTGCTGGATATGACGCTGCGTGAAATTGAACGCATCTTGTATTTTGAAGCATTTGTAGTGGTTGACCCAGGTATGACAACGCTTGAAAAAGCGCAGTTATTATCAGATGAAACCTATCTCGATGCGATTGAAGAGCATGGTGATGAGTTTGATGCGCGTATGGGTGCAGAGGCTATTTATCAGATGCTCTCAAATCTTGATCTGAAGGATGAAGCAAGGCAGATCCGTGAGGATATGGGCAACACAAACTCTGAAACCAAACTCAAACGCTATGGTAAGCGCCTGAAGCTGATTGATTCATTCCTTGAGTCGGGTAACAAACCAGAGTGGATGATTATGACGGTGTTGCCTGTGCTGCCACCGGATTTGCGACCTCTGGTGCCGCTGGACGGTGGTCGCTTTGCTACGTCTGACCTGAATGACCTGTACCGTCGCGTTATTAATCGTAATAATCGCCTGCGCCGTTTACTCGAACTTTTTGCGCCAGATATTATTGTGCGTAATGAAAAGCGTATGCTGCAGGAGTCTGTTGATGCATTGCTTGATAACGGTCGTCGTGGTCGTGCAATTACAGGCACAAACAAGCGTCCGTTAAAGTCTCTTGCCGATATGATCAAAGGCAAACAGGGGCGCTTTCGCCAGAACTTACTGGGTAAGCGAGTCGATTACTCCGGTCGTTCTGTTATCGTGGTTGGCCCAACACTTAAATTGCATCAGTGCGGACTGCCGAAAAAAATGGCGCTGGAATTATTCAAGCCATTTATTTTTAGCAAGCTGCACCGCCGTGGTCTGGCAACAACTATTAAGGCGGCTAAAAAGCTGGTTGAGCGTGAAGGTGCTGAAGTATGGGATATTCTTGAAGAGGTGATTCGTGAGCACCCGGTGATGCTCAACCGTGCGCCAACCCTTCACCGTCTGGGTATTCAGGCATTTGAACCCATATTAATTGAAGGTAAGGCGATACAGCTTCACCCATTAGTCTGTACTGCGTTTAACGCTGACTTTGATGGTGACCAGATGGCGGTTCACGTGCCATTATCTATTGAAGCACAGCTGGAAACCCGTGCGATGATGATGTCGACAAATAACATTCTGTCACCCGCATCCGGTGAACCTATTATCGTACCTTCGCAGGATATCGTGCTGGGCTTATATTATATGACGCGTGAGAACATTAATGCGTTGGGCGAAGGCATGGTGTTTGCGGATGTAAAAGAAGCCAGCCGTGCACATGCAAATAATGTGGTACATATCCAGGCAAAAGTTAAGGTGCGTATTGAAGAAACGCTGCCGGATGAAAATGGCGAGATGAAAACTGTCAGAAAACGGGTTGAAACAACTGTGGGTCGCGCCATGTTGTCTGAGCTGTTGCCTGCGGGTTTGTCATTTGATCTGGTTAATCGGGATATGACAAAGAAAAATATCTCCAGCCTTATCAATATCAGTTACCGCCTTGCTGGCCTGAAAGATACGGTTATATTTGCTGATCAGCTAATGTATACGGGGTTTCGCGAATCTACGCGTGCCGGTGCGTCTATCTGCCTGAACGATATGGTGATACCTGCCGAAAAAGCCGATATTTTGAATGCGGCAGAACTGGAAGTTAAGGAAATTCAGAATCAGTATGCATCAGGTCTGGTGACCAATGGTGAGCGTTATAACAAAGTTGTTGATATCTGGTCTCATGCGAACGAAAAAGTCGCAAGGGCTATGATGGATAAACTGGGTAAAGAGGATGTTGAGGATGCTGAAGGTAATATAGTTCAGCAGGACTCATTTAATAATATCTACATGATGGCTGATTCGGGTGCTCGAGGCAGTGCGGCGCAGATTCGTCAGCTGGCGGGTATGCGGGGTCTGATGGCCAAGCCAGATGGTTCAATCATCGAAACACCGATTACTGCGAATTTCCGTGAAGGCCTGAATGTATTGCAGTACTTTATATCTACGCATGGTGCTCGTAAAGGTCTTGCTGATACAGCACTCAAAACAGCAAACTCAGGGTATCTGACGCGTCGCCTTGTGGATGTTGCGCAGGATAATGTGGTGCTTGAAGAAGATTGCGGCACTGAAAATGGCGTTATTATGGTTCCCATTATCGAAGGTGGTGATGTGGTGGAGCCATTGCATGAACGAGTGCTGGGTCGGGTTGTTGCAGTAGATGTGCTCAAACCTGACACGGATGAAGTGATTGTGCCAGCGGGCAGCTTTCTGGATGAGGACTGGGTAGAACGCATAGAAGAGCTCGGTATCGATGAAATTAAAGTTCGATCGGCGATTACCTGTCAGTCTGTTCAGGGTGTGTGTAGTTCCTGTTACGGGCGTGATCTTGCGCGAGGACATCAGGTAAATATTGGTGAAGCTGTTGGCGTTATTGCCGCGCAGTCAATTGGCGAGCCAGGCACGCAGCTGACAATGCGTACTTTCCATATTGGTGGAGCGGCATCACGATCAGCGGCTGCGAACAATATATCGGTTAAGAATAACGGTGTTATTCGCCTGCATAATATTAAAGTGGTTAAGCAGGAATCCGGTAACCTTGTCGCGGTTTCCCGTTCGGGTGAAATTGGTGTGATGGATGCCACTGGTCGAGAAAAAGAGCGTTATAAAGTGCCATATGGTGCGGTTATTTCAATTGCAGATGGCGCATCAGTAGAAGGTGGTCAGATTGTGGCTAACTGGGATCCGTATACACACCCAATTATAACAGAGGTGGACGGTAAGGTTCTATTTGGTGAGTTTATTGAAGGGGTGAGTGTTCAGAAGGAGCAGGATGAAGTGACAGGACTGTCTTCTACTGTTGTTATTGACCCCAAACAGCGTCCTTCAGCGGGTAAAGATATGCGCCCCATGGTTAAACTGGTCGATGAGAAAGGTGAAGATCTAATGATTGCGGGTACGGATATACCTGCACAATACTTCCTGCCAGCGGGTGCGATCGTGGGTATCGAGGATGGTGATGAGGTGAAAATTGGCGACGTAGTTGCTCGTATTCCTCAGGAATCCTCCAAAACACGTGATATTACCGGTGGTTTGCCACGGGTCGCCGATTTGTTTGAAGCTCGGATACCCAAAGAGTCAGCGATTATGGCTGAACGAACAGGTACCATCGGCTTTGGTAAGGAAACCAAGGGTAAGCAGAGGCTCATGATTACCGAAGAAAGTGGTGAGACATATGAAGAGCTCATTCCCAAGTGGCGTCATATTAACGTGTTTGAAGGTGAGCATGTTGATCAGGGTGAAATTATTGCAGATGGCGAGCCCAATCCGCATGATATTTTGCGTCTACGTGGTGTTGAGCAACTGGCTGATTATCTGGTTAAGGAAATCCAGGATGTTTACCGTTTGCAGGGGGTGAAAATCAATGACAAGCACATTGAGGTGATTATAAAGCAGATGCTGCGTAAGGCCGAAGTGATTACCGGTGGTGACAGCCGTTACCATAAAGGTGAGATTATCGAGTTTAGCAAGCTGAAGAAGGTAAATGAAGAGCTGGAAGAGCAGGGCAAGATCCCCTGTAGCTATCAGATGCTACTGCTGGGTATTACCAAAGGTTCACTGGTCACTGAGTCCTTTATATCCGCAGCCTCTTTCCAGGAAACGACACGTGTACTCACTGAAGCGTCTGTACGCGGAAGTCGAGATGATCTGCGAGGACTGAAAGAGAATGTTATCGTGGGTCGATTGATTCCAGCGGGTACAGGGCTGGCATTCCATAAGGAGCGCCGTCGTAGACGTGAGCAAGATACTCAGAAGTCAGCGCTTGAGTTGCTTGCTTCTGCTACAGCGGCACTTGAAGGGACGACTGTAGGCTCATAATATAACGCAAATCTCCATGGCTACGTTAGCATGTAGCCGTGGAGCAGGCGTGATTTTAAAAATCTGTGCTCTCAGGTACCGATAGGGCTTGACAGAGAGCCTTCATGCGCATATTATTGCGCTCCCGCGACAGGCGTTACTCGATTGAGTTGCGCCTGTCGTTTGTTTTCGCCTCAGTAATATTGTAATAATACAGTATTGAGGGTTTAAAAGAGTTGACAGTCCATGGTGATGCCAGGCTGTCTGGAGAGAATTGTTCATGACAACAATCAACCAGTTAGTGCGTAAGCCACGTAAGCGCAAAGTTGAAAAAAGCAATGTGCCTGCGCTGGAAGCCTGCCCACAAAAGCGTGGCGTTTGCACACGCGTGTATACGACTACACCGAAGAAGCCTAACTCAGCAATGCGTAAGGTAGCTCGTGTGCGCCTGACCAATGGTTTTGAAGTCACCAGCTATATCGGTGGTGAGGGCCATAATCTTCAGGAGCACAGTGTTGTATTAATTCGTGGTGGTCGTGTGAAAGATTTGCCTGGTGTTCGTTATCACGTTGTACGCGGTAGCCTTGATACACAGGGTGTTGAAAATCGTAAAGCAGGCCGTTCCAAGTACGGCGTTAAACGCCCCAAGTCATAACTGTTCAGCGCACGACTGGCTGACTTTATCTCTGCGTCAGAAAATGATGCTCACATTGTGAGTTTGCATTTTCTGTCCTGACCTGAAGCCACTCAGCAGCAATCTGAACAGCGATAGAAAATTTGAAATATTAAGGTAATAAAATGCCAAGAAGAAGAGAAGTCCCGAAACGTATTATCCTTCCAGACCCCAAGTTTGGAAGTGAGAAGTTAGCCAAGTTCATCAACATGGTGATGAAAAACGGTAAAAAAGCTGTGGCTGAACGGATCCTGTATGACGCTCTTGATACCATCACCGAGAAAAAAGGCGGAGATGCACTGGAAGTTCTGGATTCGGCCCTGGAAAATGTTGCACCCATGGTAGAGGTTAAGTCCCGCCGTGTGGGTGGTGCTACATATCAGGTACCCGTTGAAGTACGTACGGTTCGCCGTCAGGCACTGGCAATGCGCTGGTTAATTGACGCAGCACGAAACCGTGGTGAAAAGTCAATGAACCTGAAGCTTGCGGGTGAACTACTGGATGCATCTGAGCAACGTGGAAGTGCTGTGAAGAAACGTGAAGACACGCATCGTATGGCTGAGGCGAACAAGGCCTTTGCACATTATCGCTGGTAGATAGTGTTCTCGTAAACGGGCTGTATATCAGTAGTAGCAGAGCCTGTTAAGCGGGTGAGGAAAACCTGGGCAAATGTCTAGAACAACGCCAATAGATCAATACCGTAATGTGGGTATCATGGCCCACATTGATGCGGGTAAAACGACAACCACTGAGCGCGTTTTATTCTATACGGGAATATCGCATAAAATTGGCGAAGTCCATGATGGCGCAGCCACGATGGACTGGATGGAACAGGAGCAGGAGCGTGGTATAACCATTACCTCGGCGGCAACCACCTGTTTCTGGCAGGGCATGGATAAACAACATGAGCAGCACCGTATTAATATTATTGATACGCCTGGCCATGTTGATTTCACAATTGAAGTGGAACGTTCACTGCGTGTGCTCGATGGAGCTGTCGCGGTGTTTTGTGCAGTGGGTGGTGTGGAGCCGCAGTCTGAAACAGTATGGCGGCAGGCAGACAGGTATCATGTGCCTCGTCTCGCATTTGTAAACAAGATGGATCGTTCAGGTGCAGATTTTTTGCGCGTTGTTGAACAGATTAAAGAGCGTCTCGGTGCCAGGCCGGTGCCAGTGCAGTTGCCTGTTGGCGCAGAAGAAGATTTTGAAGGTGTCGTTGATCTAATAAAGATGAAAGCGATTCACTGGAATTCCGATGATTTCGGGGTAACCTTTGAAGAGCGAGCGATACCGGATAATATGCTGAGCGACTGCCAGCAGTGGCGAGAAAATATGCTTGAGGTCGCGGCAGAAGCGAACGAAGAATTAATGGATAAATATCTCGAAGAAGGTGATTTATCCGCAGAAGAAATAAGCCAGGGTTTGCGCATACTGACCCTCGCAAATGAAATTGTACCGGCTTTTTGTGGCTCGGCTTTCAAAAATAAAGGTGTGCAGGCGGTTCTTGATGGAATCATTGAGTATATGCCGTCACCACTTGATGTGCCATCAATTAAGGGTGTTACAGAAAATGATTCTGATGATGAGCGTCATGCAGATGATGGTGAGCCATTTGCATCGCTGGCATTTAAAATTGCCAGCGATGCATATGTAGGTAATCTCACATTTTTCAGAGTGTACTCAGGTGTGCTCAAATCGGGTGACTCTGTTTACAACCCGATAAAGGGTAAAAAAGAGCGAATTGGCCGCATAGTTCAGATGCATGCAAATAGCCGGGAAGAAATAAAAGAAGTACGTGCAGGTGATATTGCGGCAGCAATAGGGTTAAAGCTTGTAACAACGGGTGACACATTGTGTGACTCAAAGAATATTATAACGCTTGAGCGTATAGAGTTTCCTGAGCCGGTTATATCGGTGGCAGTTGAACCAAGGACTCAGGCTGACCAGGACAAAATGGCAGTAGCGCTTTCAAAGCTGGCGCTGGAAGATCCATCGTTTAGAGTGCATACGGACGAAGAGTCAGGCCAGACCATTATTTCCGGCATGGGTGAGTTACACCTTGAGATAATCGTTGATCGCATGAAGCGAGAATTTAGCGTAGAAGCAAATGTAGGGAATCCACAGGTCGCATATCGTGAAACAATAACGAAGCGGGTGGAGCATGAATCAAAATTTGTTCGCCAGACAGGCGGCCGCGGTCAGTTTGCCCATGTCAATCTGAAAATAGAGCCTTTGCCGCAGGGCAGTGGCTATGAATTTGTAGATGACATTACCGGTGGAGTTATACCCAAAGAGTATATACCCGCTGTAGATAAGGGAATCCAGGAGCAGATGCTCAATGGCGTGCTGGCCGGGTATCCGGTAGAAGACGTTAAAGTGACCTTATATGACGGCTCATTTCACGATGTTGATTCCAGTGAAATGGCGTTCAAAATTGCAGCATCTATGGGTTTTCGAGATGGTGCAATTGAGGCTGGGCCTGTGCTCCTTGAGCCGGTTATGAATGTAGAAGTGGTTACTCCTGAGGACTACATGGGGGATGTAATGGGGGATCTGAATCGGCGTCGAGGCATCGTTCAGGGCATGGAAGATACGCCTTCAGGAAAACAGATTAAGGCTGAGGTGCCGCTATCCGAAATGTTTGGTTATTCAACGGATTTGCGCTCGGCTACACAGGGAAGGGCAACGTACTCAATGGAATTTGCGAAATATGCCGAAGCGTCCCGAGGGGTGTCTGAAGCCATCGTGAAGCAACGTGGGTTATAAGTTAGATTTTAATTTTAGATGAATACTATTAAGCAGAGGTGGTAGATCGTGTCCAGGGAAAAATTCGAACGTAACAAACCCCATGTAAACGTGGGCACAATCGGTCACGTTGACCATGGTAAAACGACATTAACGGCGGCGCTGACCAAAGTGATGG
>VAOX01006088.1_pt1 | contig 16378 bp, 14 predicted proteins | sample 3393891 | NCBI WGS metagenome assembly VAOX01 (sample SAMN08290429, study PRJNA428436) | hydrothermal vent metagenome | isolation source: Deep-sea hydrothermal vent chimney | place: Indian Ocean: Southwest Indian Ridge | depth 2822 m m | reverse complement strand
TAGTGGGAACGGTGGCAGCAATGAACTTTACTTGATATCACGTTATGAGTACAGCCCCGGATTTAGTAAAACCAGAGAGCTGTCAACAGGTGGAAGTACTTACTTATGGTTAACGGATTATCTCAAAGTGGGTGCAACAGCAAGTTCATTCGGCAGTGGTTTGGCTAATAACAGTTTGAATGCAACAGACATTACTCTACGAAAAAATACTGGAACATGGTTGAAAATAGAGCAATCTTCAAGCAAAGGCTTTTCAGGTAGAACTTCATATTCAAATAACGGCGGGTTTAATTTCTTACAAAATAATCAGACATCAAATAATAACAATCGTGTTGCTGCAAACCGTATTGATGCCAGCATACGTTTTGAAGATGTAATTGATAATATAAAAGGTAAACTGACATATTATTCACAAACATTGGATGCAGGATATTCTTCACCTGGTTTAACGGCCTTAACTAAAACAAAGCAAACCGGTGGCTCGATTGAATATCCAGTATTGGAAAATTTAAAGCTTAAATTAAAATCGGATGAGAAAAAACAGGAAGCGGGATTAAATATTACCTCTCAAGAACTTGATGCGGACTACAAAATCAATGATAACTGGGTTTTATCTGCGGGATTACGTACAGATAAACGAAAAGATAATAGTCCGACTGTTCCGTTGACACAAAAAGAAGGTGAACGTACCGACTTAGCATTAAGAGCTTTATATGATTCTGAAGAGGACTGGAATGCATATGCTTATATTCAGGAATCGTTGAAAGTCACAGATAGCCGGAAAACCAATGCACGTACCGGAATTGGCGGTGATTACAGAATAAGGGATAAGTTGAAAATCAATGGTGAAATTTCTGCTGGTGATCTTGGACCTGCTGCAAAAATTGGGACTAATTATCTTATTTCGGATAGAACTAATATTTATTTAACTTACGCTTTGCAAAATGAAAGGACAAATTATGGTAAGCGTATAAGACGAGGTAACTTAACATCAGGTTTTAAAACTAAATATTCAGATAGCGCCAGCATTTATTTGGAGGAGCGTTATAATTATGGAGATGTTCCCACTGGTTTAACAAATTCTTTTGGGATTGATTTAGCTCCGACAGATAATTTTAATATTGGCGTAACAGTTGATGTTGGTCGTCTTCAGGATAATAGAACAGCTGCAATTGTTGAACGTCAGGCATATGGTTTAAAACTTGGTTATAGTATGGATTCGTTTAAATATTCTGCTGCAATTGAACAAAGTAAAGATAATACTGAGATATCTAATACATCATCAACGACACGAATTACAACATTATATAAAAATAATCTTAAATATCAATTAAATCCAAATTGGCGTTTAGTTGGAAAACTTAATCATTCAACGAGTAAGAGTAGTCTTGGAAGTTTTTACAATGGTAACTTTACAGAAGCAGTAGTAGGCTATGGTTACCGTCCAGTTGAAAATGATAATTTAAATATTTTATTTAAATATACATATTTTTCAAACTTACCATCAAAAGGTCAGGTTACATTAAATAACTCGGCAGCTGAATATATTCAAATCAGTAATATCATATCTTTTGACTTTACCTATGATTTAACGCAAAACTGGAGCATTGGTGGTAAATATGCGCATAGAAATGGTCAAATAAGCCTTGATCGTGTTAACCCCGTGTTCTTCGAAAGTAACGCTGATTTATATCTTGTACGTGCTGATTGGCATATGTCTCACTATTGGGATGCTTCAATGGAAGCTAGGTTATTAAGTTTGCCGCAAGCAGGAGATACACGCAGTGGGACTTTATTTACTTTATACCGTCACTTTGGAAAAACAATGAAGTTAGGTATTGGTTATAACTTTACTGATTTTTCTGATGACTTAACAGATTTAAGTTTTGATAGTCAGGGTTTCTTTATTAACTTTATTGCTAAAATGTAATTGTATTTATGAAGGCAAAAAATCAATTGGCATAGTAACCGTAACTTTCTTTACATTTTTCGGAGAAAAGCGGAAAGATTTAACTTTAGAAATTAATCGACGCTCTAGAGATTTAGAACCCAGCTCACTAGAAATTATTCTACATTGTGTGACTCTGCCAGCAGCATTAATCGTTAATTCAAATACAACCTTACCTTGTAGAGAAGGGTCTTTTCTTAAAGCACGCTGATATATGTTTTGTAGAGCACCTTTGTACTTATCAAAAATATAATTAAGCTCTTCAATTGCGCGGGCATTCTGGCTGCCACTACTTCTACGTGCTGAGTTTGATCTTGTCGTGCCACCTAAATTACTACTAACCTTTGAATTTTTTCTTCCTGTTAAGCCTGTATTGCCTGTAGAACGACTAAGTTTAGAGGTGTCAATGCCGCCACTGCTTTTTTTAGCTCTACTCGATAAAACAGAACTGCGTTTAGTCTCTTTTGCGCTTGTTCGTTTATTTTTTAGTGGTTTTGTAGAGCTTAAAGTCGAAAGATCAAACATGCTTTGTAAATCTTGAATATCGCTCGTCATAGCCATTAAACCAGACTGCTGTGCTTTTTTCTTTGCTTTTAGTTGTTTCTTTTTAACAACTTTTTTCTTAGGTTTCTTTTTTATAGACTTTTTCTTTACTTTCTTTTTAACGGCCTTTTTCTTAATGCTTTTTACTTTGGCTATTTTAGTCTTTTGTAAGCGTTTTTTTGTAATGAGTTTCGCGAGACGAGGTGAAATTTGTTTAAGTTGTTTCTTTTCAACTTCAGGAGATGGCAACCATGGCACAATTAAGCCAAAAATAACAAAAATAATTAGGATACGTTTAACTATTTTCTTAAAGCTATCGTCATTATCCGTACTGCTCCATGGAAACACAGGTTCATGGTAATAGTTAAATGCTACCGACATTTTATATTTTTTCCGTTTGTTTACGCACTACGGCAAGTGAAATATTGGCAAATTTCGTTCCTGCAGAGGTCAGCATTATTTTCTTAAGTAATTTATACGGAATTTCTTTATCGCCCATAACGGTTATGTTGTAACGTTTTTTCTTTTTAGGTTGTTTTTTAGCATATTTAATTAATACAAAAGCAAGTTCGGGGATAATAGTTTTGTTATTGTTTGTTGCTGCATTTGTGCTGATAATGAAATGACCATTAATTTTAATATCCTTTTCACTTACCATTATAATTAATGATTTTTTTGGTTGTTTATCTGTTGTAGATGTTGGTAAATGAATTGCTTTGACTGGAGGCAAAGCTTCAGATTCAGAGGATGTCACGAGTAAAAAGAACACAAGGATAGTAAATATATCCATAAGTGAGACCATATTTAATGATGCGCCTTTATCTCTGCGATTTTTATTAAGCGCAATCATTCTTTTTGTACGACTAGAGTTACTCATGCTTAAACCTACTTAAATTTTGGTGCGTCGCCAATGGAAATATCAGGAAAAAGTTCAGCTTCGATTACTTCTCCGTCTTCCACTGCATTAAAAACGCGTACCGCATCCATTGTGTTAACTAGCGCATCATATTTTGAATTTTGTTGAGCCAGAATAGTGATATTCGTTTTTTTCGGGTATTTTATTTTCACTTGTTTTAAAACTTTGTTTAAGGTAATGAAATGGCCGCCTGTTTTAAATGTTTTTATTTTTTTAATAATGCGGTTATTGTTATCTGTTACCACAAAATATTTTTTACCCATTATTACGTTAATTTCAAATTTTTTCTTTTTAGATGAAATATTGTTCGCTGGAGTAGACGTTGGCAAATTTATATCGAGCACGGTTAAATGTGTAAATACACTCGTTATTAGCAAAAATGGCACAAGAATAACCATTAAATTCATGAATGCTGTGATATCGAGTTCAACCGTTTCAGGTATTCGAATATGTTTGCCACGTTTGCTCATTTTATTTGCGCTTACTCAATAATTTAAGAAATTTAACGGTCGCCATTTCGAGGCTAACAATAATTTCAGTCGTTTTTGCTTGCAGTATGGTATATATAAGAATAAGAGGTATCGCAGTGATCAAACCAAATGCGGTTGTATTCATGGCTACAGAAATACTGGTTGATAAAATTTCACCTTTTAAAGCAGGATCAACTGCTGCAACCGCACTAAAGGCCTTGATTAAACCAATGATTGTGCCGAGTAGACCAAGCAATGTAGCTATGTTGGCAAACATAGATAGATAATGTGTCCGTTTTTCAATTTGTGGAATAGTTTCCATCATACTATCTTCAATAGCGGTTTCAATTTCATCACGGTCACTGGTTGTTTTCATGCAGATCATACCTTCACTAAGCATACGACTGACTGCATGGTTAGATTTTGATGTGATTGCATAAGCACCTTGAAAATCACCACTTTGCAGTAATGGGATAAGTTTTTTTAATAATGATTTATTTTTACGTTTCACAACGGTTAAATAAAGATAGCGTTCAAGTGCAACTGAAAGGCCCAGCGCAAGAACAATCATTATGGGGTACATGAATACACCACCATCTTGAAAAAAATCGACAATTACTTTGTACATACCACACTCCTGAATAGTGGTCGTGTTAAAAGATATTTAGTGAAATAATAGCGGAGTTTTGTGAAGCTTATGCAGTGTGCAATAGCATTCATTTGACAATAATTTGCCCTCAAATTATATAATCGAGACCTCGGCATACTAATTTCTGCTAAATGTAGTTTACTGTTAAATATAAATCAACTTACTGGTTCTCACTCTGTTTATTCTTTTTGACAGAATATATCTGATAATAACGAATTTTTCGTTTAAAACTATCTCTATCTACGGGGGAGAGCGCTTCATCTATTAAACGTTCAATGGGAGGAGCATTCATATCGGGTAATTCTGCATTTTTCCACGGAACAATATATAGCATTTTAGGCAATTCCTTATTACCAATAATAGACGTTGCTTTTAATTCAATACGATCTTCAGCATGAGCTAAAAAATTCGAAAGCATGGAAATAAAGAAAATAAAGTAAAATAGTCTTTTTTTAATATTCATGGTCATTAGTTACTTTTATTAGATAATTTTTTATATCTTCGTTCTAAATCAATAATCCACTTATTAACTTGTTTGTCTTTCTTTGGCATTAGTTCTTGATATTCTTTGTATTCTTCTATTGCACTTGAGAAATCATACAAATAAAGATCAAATAAAATGCCTAAATTTAAGTGGGCAAATGCATAGTCAGAATTGATATCTATTGCTTTTTTATATGCTGTTTTTGCGGCTATAAATTTCCCTTGTTGTCGATAAAGAACACCAAGTTGATTATACGCATAAATATTATCAGATTTGATTTTTAATGCATATTGGAAGCTGTTTTCTGCTTCATCGTAAGCTTTACTTTTTAAATGAATAATACCTAAATTTACATGAGCATTTGAAAAATTAGGTTGTTGTTTGATTACTGTTCTTAATAAAATGTTAGCGCTTTTCAACTTTCCTTTTTTCATCAAAGATATGGCTTGCAAGTAATCTGCACTGTATGTTTTGGTTGAGCTATTATCAACGCCTGTTTGCTGTGTCGTCGAACAGGCTGAGAGTATTAAAACACTTAATATAATAAATGAAAATGAAAGATATTTATTTAACATAGCTTTCTGCCTTTTCAGTTTTTGCATAACGTACGGGGTTTAATTTACTTAACTCTGTAATGCTTAATTTTACCCACTTGTCATAAATGTTATCTTTAACTCGTTTTGCATTTGCTGTATGGATATCAATTGCTTTTTCTTCAAAAGGAAAAGCTTGTTCTTCAAGTAAATAACCATATTGTTCCAGCTCATCGGCATTTAATTTTTTTGGTCGCTGAGATTTAAGTAAGGCTGTAGCAAAATCGTTATAGATTTCTGCTATATAATATGTCGCTGCTGTAGTGATCTCGGCAACGCGGTATTTCATAGCGTTATTGTAGGAAGTAACAACCTTTTTCATTAAAACTTTTTTCTTTTTTAAGCTTCGTTTTAATGGAATAGTTAAACGTGCTTTTTTGTAAGCTTTAAATAATGGCAGTGTAAGCTTCATATAAGCCGTTGCAGCAAGATAATGAGTGCGGGAGGTTCTGTTTTTACCACCACGATTATCTGCTTTAATGATTTCACGTAACCAGTAATGATGTCGTTTATAATTATTTTTTTCATTGAAATCGGCTAATAGCTGACGTGCTTCAATAGCCTGTTCAAGTGGTTTTGGGTAGTTCTTAATATAAGCCGCCAATATACGTTTAGCTGTTTTTTTACGCTTATTTTTGTTGAATATTTTTGCTGCATCCCACAGTAATTCACGACGTTGATTACGCGTATAATGTTTCGCATTATTAGTAAGATAGATCATTTCATTTGCTGCTTTTAACGGATGACCGGATTTAATATAGACTAAAGCAAGCTTTTCAGTAACGCCAAATTGTAGCTTATGATTTTTTGCATGCGTTTTTCTAAATACTTCAAGTACTTTTTGTGCTTTTTTCCAATTTTCTAGCTTTATGTAAATGGTTGCGGCGTCATAATCTGCTGTAGCTCTTAATTTCGATGTTGGAACATCTCTTCCTACGCGAAGATAAAATTCTGCAGCAATAGCTAATTTATTAGAACTTTTTGCAATTTCACCTTGTTTATAAATGCTTGCAGCTAAGCGTTCTTGTATGTTTTTAAATTCTTTATGTTTGCGAGGTAGTTTTTTAATCAATGCACGGTAAGATTCTTCTGCTTGGCTGTAATTTCTCATACCGAATTCAGCGTGACCCATTACTAATAAAGCGCTAATGATGAGTTTCTTATTTACCTTTGCGTCTGTAACAAGTATAGATGCAGTACCAATAGCGCGAGAGTAATCACCAATTTTGAAGAGTTCTTCTGCCGTTGTCGCTAATATTGATGACGTGTACTTGTTTTTAGGGAATTCATTGGTGTATTTTAAAGCGCTGCTTATTTTCTTTTGTTGCCATGCCTTTTTAGCCTCACCCTTTAAACTTTTTTGTACTGCAGGGTAAAGTAAAAGTGCTGCATAAGCTGCTTCAGGCTTTTTATTGTTTTTAGGGTATTTATATGCGGTTTTTTCAAACTGATATATTGCATTTTTATATTGGCCTGCATCCTGGTGCGCCTCGGCAAGTAAGAAGTTAATTTTTGCTGTGCTTTTATCATCAGGGAATGATTTGATATACAATTTATACCATGATGTTGCTTGAGTAATATTCTTCGCAAACTGCGCTTTTTTTCCTTTTTCTTTCCCTTTTTTCTTTAAACTACTCTTTTTATTTTTTCTTGCTTCCGCATGAAAATGGTTTGCGAGTTCTTTTATGTGTTTTTGCAACAAAGGTGAAATTGATTTTTGTGCTTCTTTATTTTGAGCTTTCCAATAAGCAGTATTAACACCATATTGTTTAACAAAGGTTATTTTTGTTGGTAATACTAAGCTGGCAAACCCACCTTTTTTATACGCAGCAATAGCTTTTGAATGATATTTAGGGGCAAGAGCAGAGGTTGTATATGTTGAACTGTATGCAAGGTATGTCTCTGCAGCATCTCTTATTCTGTCTTTAGTTAAATATAGCTCTGCTAAGTTGCTATAAATTAGTGACTCATATTGTTTCTTGCCGTTAATCTGGAAATATTTTTTTATACTGTGGTAGCCATTCTGATAAGAGAAAGAAAGGCTTGTGACACGTAAAATATCGCTTAATAATTCTTTGTTTGAACGTGAAATGTCTGGGGATGGCCCATCATTTAATAGCTGTCCTTGTTGATATTTTAGATCAAGAAAACGAATGAAAGATTTGGTTGAGGATAGATAGTCTGCTTGTTTAAAACGAGTCCAACCATATTTATAGAGTGATTTTTCAAAATATTTTGAATCTGGATGGTTGTTTATGATTTGCGCATAAGCGAGTTCGGCTTGCTTATATTGACGTAATATAAAGTATGTTTCACCTCGACGAAATTGAACTTCTTCAATATATCGTGTTTTAGGATATTTACGCGCGATAGCGTTTAAAGTTAGAAGTAGTTTGTCTTGTTGTAGGTTGAGTTCATATGATTTCGCTAACTGATAGAGAATGAGATCATTATTTTTTTTGTTGGGGTATGTTTCTAAAAAAGTTTCATAGAGTCGTATTGCCGATCGAATGTTTTTCTGAGAAGCAATAATGTCTTTTTTCTTATTAGAGGTACTTTGTTCTTGACCTGTTTGCACTTCTAAATCTGCAAGTCGACGCATGGCATTGCCATACATACTGCTAGGTGGAGCTGATTTAAGAAATTCGCGGTAAAGCGTTTCAGTATGTTCACGCTTGAGTGTTTTTACTTTTGGTTCTTCAAGGATCAGCGTTTTTTTAGAGAGCACTTTAATGGTCACATCATTTGGATAGTGACTAGAACAAGAGCTTAATAATACGAAAGAAAAAACCAATAAAGGTGTGACGGCTTTCATTTTTCGACTCCCTTTTTGATAGGGGATTGCGGATCAGTTTTTTTCTGATTAGCTGGTAAGGTTAATCGATCATGCAGCCTTGCTAAAGAATAACTTGCTCGAGTACGGTAGTTTTCTATTTGATGATAGCGTTGTCGTAATGAACTTAATGCTTGTTTTTCAATTAGCTTTTCTTGAGACGTTAGGATATGTGTTATTTTTTTTAATAACCCATTAAGTTTTTTTGCTTTGTTTTGAATTCTTTTTTTATAGCCAGAAAATGAAAGTGGAGCATTCCTACTTGATTCACTTAACGATATTAGTCGTTTGTTAGATAAATCTAATGCTTTATCGACTTGATTGAGTTCGTTTTTAACTTTCCAATAACGAGGAGTATAATCAGTACTAATATTCCAAAGCATTATGCCTCGGTATAAATTATATTTTTCATGTTCTTCAGAATACTCATCTTTATTATTTAAATTTGTTAATATTTTTTTAACTTTATTTAAGCTTTGCAGTATATCTTTTTCATCTTCTGCAGCTAAGGCATAAATTTTTTCTTGTTTTTTTATTAAATGTATTTTAGTGGCTAGTTTATCTCGTTGTTTTTTAAATTTATTTGCTAAGTACAGTCGCGAGTCATTTTTTGTTTTATTTTGTTGTTTTTTATAATAAGCAGCACGTTCTTTTAGCATTAAATAATAAGCAGAAAACTGATGTTTCCATTCAACAAGATTTTTTTGTAAGTAAATGAGTTCTAAATAATTCTTATGTATCCTTTGAAAATCGACACTATCAAGAAGATGATAAATATAAGGTGCGGATATAGATTGTGGTAATTTTTTCTTATGCTCAGGAGCTAACGTATTTTCTTCAACTATTGCTGGCCGTAAAGCAGTCAATAAGTCACCGGCTTTTACTGCCTTTAAGGTAGAGCGAAGTGTAACTAACTCTTTTTTATAATTATTAACAGCATAGTTATAATGTTCTAAGGCGAGCTGACTTTTACCCATTTTTTCCAATGTATATGGAATTGCGAGTAAAGATTCCTGGACTGCAGTATCGATTACCGGCCAATCCCGTAACTCCATCCAAGATACAAGAGCCCGTTCTAAATTATTTTGTTGTTGGTATGCCCAACCTATACCTAGCAGTGCTTTTGCTGACAAAGGACCTTTAAGCCGTACTTTGTTTAGAAAATGTATTGATTCTTTTGGTTGTTTTTGTCTTATATATGCATAGCCTAAAGCAACATTTATTTTGTCTCTTAAGGCTTTTAATTCTTCGTCATTTGTTTTTAAATGACTTATTGTATTGAGTAAGTCTGTACCTTCTCTGCTTTTTCCTGATTTTATTAATGAAACGCCCATATTGTATTGAGCATAAACAAGCCAATCTTGATGAGCATCAAGATTTTGTATTGCTTTGTAAGCAGCTTGAAAATCTTTTTGTTTTAAATAAGTATTTGCAAGCATATTTTGTCTTTCTGCTTCGCGCTCGGGTGATAACGTATCTTTTACTTTTATTAATGCTTGATTAGCTTCATTAAAAAGTTGGCCTTGGTAGCGCATTTTTCCAATATTAAACCACGCACGATCTTGAATTTCTTCAGAGGTGTTGTTTTCAATTAAATCTGAAAAAATAGTACTAGCATCTTGGTGCAGTCCATAATAAAGATACAAGCCACCTAACAATAATTCAGGATCAATTTCTTGAGCGGTAATTGGGTTGCGTTCTTTAGCTACCATTAAATTTGTAATTGAGGTGAAATATTGCTCTTGGTAAAAGTGAAAAAGCGCTTCACCATAGCGTAAGTCATTTACCTCATGCGGTTCACGCTCAATAGCACTTGTATTTAGTGCTATTGATGCAATAAATGCGACAGCTATTCCCTGTTTGATTAGTTGAATCATATTAAAAAACCAATTATTCCCAAACTTTGGTTTTAAATTCAGGTTGTTGCTTTGTTAAGTTATCGATTATTTTAAGTTCAACGAATAAAGGAGAGCTTGTTTTTTCGATTTTAATTGTTGTGCCTCGTTTGTAATAGCGTTTACTAGGCCCTTTGCCTGTAAAAAAAGCCACAAACTCATGCTCACCTGATGCAATATTCCCAAGATAAATTTGTTGAACGCCGCCTCGTTTTAGAGCATTGATCTCACGCAAGGTATAAAGATGATTGCTAATATTTTTACCATCTATATTTATTTGCACGGAATCAAGATCAAATAAGTTGCCAACATCCATAGAGAGAAAAACACTAAACTGTGTGTTTGCAGGAAAAAGTAAATCTTCTTCAAGAATAAATAACTCCTTATTTAATTCTAAGACTTCCTTTTTTAAACTTTGCACTTGTTTTTCTAATGCGGGTATTTTTTCTTCTGCAATAGATAGCGTTGAGACAAAGACAATCAATAGTGTTGTTAAGAAGCGTTTTAAGTTTTTATGTTGCATAATAATAATCCAAATAATTAAAACCAAACAGAAAGAAATAACTGCATGACGGTAGCATTAAACTGGTACAAAGGTTCGGTTCCGGGGGTAAGGTTAGTTAGCCTTGCATCGCGAAAGTTTTTATAATTGAATTGAATGTAATCAAGTTTAAAATTAACTGATGCTTTATCAATTATACCGCCTTCACCTTTCGCAAATTCATAACTTAGGCCAAAACCAATGGTGAAATTATTGTAGGTACTTAATTCTTTGTCTCGAGCAAGAAAGTTTTGTGCATTTGAGTAGGGAAATAAATCGCTATAAAAACTTGCTTGAGTTTGTGCGTAGGTTCGAAAATGTGCTTCAGCTTCCCAGTCGTTTGCAAAGGGATGGGTGTAACCTACTTCAATGTTATTTGACTTTATTCCCCATGAATCTTGGAATATTCGATATTCAGTATGTAGAGCAGCACGATAGGGCAGAAAATAGCGAGCTCTTACTGCAATCGCGGTGCTTGTACGTGTTTTAGGGTAGATCTCGTTTTCTAATAAAAAGGAGGTTGGTGTACTTGAATAACGTACCTTACGGTAAGGGTTGTTTAAATAGCCTGCATCGGAGGTGACGTCTAAGGCTGTTGACATGATTAAGTTTTTTGTGATTATTTGTGAAAGACTTAAGTTAAAATTATCTGATTGAGAGTTTTCAACAAATGTTGGGGTGCCGGTTTTACCTACGACATTACTGCCATAGGCGTAACCCATGGAAACAGTGGTTAAGTCGCCAAACATATCCTGGCTTATGCCGATAGAAAAAGTATTAGCAAGAAAATCATTTTCTTCACTGTTGGTATAACTAAAACTAACTAATGTTTTTTCATTTAAGTAATCAATGGTAAAGGCATTTTCGACGCGTTCTTCTTCGTAAGTACTCGCGCCTAGAATAACCTCAACATCAATAGATGCGGAGCTAATGGTGTCAATATAGTGTTTTGCAGAAACTGAAACACTATCGCCAATAGATTTTCTAACGAGTAGAGCGGGGCCGCTAATATTAATGCCGCCGCCAGAGTAAGAATGGTATAGCGTATCTGCGCGTTCTATTGGCAATACGGCAGCATTACTTGGGGTGCTTACAAGTAAAAATAAACCTAATAAAAGAAAAGAAGGTAGCTTAGTTACAGCCACAACCGCCCCCTGAACCGCCTTCTGCTCCACGTGCTCCTTCTCGTGCTTGATAGACATGATGAATATAACCTTGTGAAAGGGGATCTTTGCTAAAACTCATAATAGGATCAGCAAGATTTGCGCGTTCGTAAGGTTTCACCCACGGCTCTAAGCTACTGCATGCTGTTAAGCTAAGCAGGAACAATGAAGTCAGTATATATTTCTTAATCATAATAACGTTAACTATTCTCTAAGCAGTTTTTTGATTTGTTTTTTATAACTGTTTTCATAACCGGCCTTATAACCTTTATGAATGAAACGCATATTCCCACTTCGGTCAATAATGATTGTTGTGGGCATTGCACTAACATTATAAAGTTTGCTGGTTTTATTCGTTGTATCAAATAAAATTGGGAAACTTACTTTTACATCTTTTAAATAATTTTTAGCTGCTGCTGAATTCTGTTCAACATTAACGCCAAGCAAGGTAAAACCAAGTTTTTTATATTTTTTATAAATTTTTTGTAGCAAAGGCATTTCTTTTCTACATGGTGCACACCATGATGCCCAAAAATTTATCATTACGACCTGCCCGCGTAACTCGGATAACTTTACATTTTTTCCAGAGCGACTTTTAAGGGTAAAGTTAGGAGCCTTGCCTGATATTTTTTGTGATGAGGCGTAACTCGTTGTTACTGAAAACAACAAAACAAAGCTTACCAACATTATTGATTTTAAATTAAAATATTTCATCTTATACCTCATAGGATAAAAAGTTAGAAAAAGACTGAAACACCAATAGTGACTTCTAAATTATTTGCCGTTTTATCTTCAGCCAAAATATCGATATTAAAAATATGATTTCGTAGATCAACATGCAAGGCTAGCCAGTCAGTTGCAAGAAGACGAAAGCCGCCACCGATATTAAGCGTTAACCTATCTGCGCCTGCAAATGTTGTTGAGCCAATACCGGCAATAACATATAAAGCACTATTAAAAGATGTATTACGTGTTAAAAATGATTCACCTGGGAGTAAATTATACCCAAGAGATACATCGTAGTAGAGAATATTTCTCTGTGCAGATGTAAGTAACGGCGTGCCTCCGCTCAAGCGTTCATAACTTGTTTGTCCTGCTTTAGAGCTTCCAATACTCGCTTCTACAAAAATATCTTCATTTACATGGTACGCAAGTCGGGCGCCAATAACGAAATTAGCACCAAAATCTTCAACACTTAGAAGTCCTGTGAAAACCGTTGCTTCAAAATCCTCTGTGTCTATTTTATTTAGCTCAACATCACGTCGTGTAATTTCAGGCTGAATCAATTGTTCAGATTGCGTTTGTAAAGGTGCGGTTCTTTCTTCTAATGCATACGTTTGTGTAGGCAAAAAAATGATAAGCCCAAAAACAAATGTGTTTATTGTATTTAGAAGAAAAAGGCGAAGCCAACTTGCCATGATATTATTTCCTCATTTTTATTTCTACTTTGAAAGATAATGTATTTTTTTATGTCTGTACGTAATATGAAGCGTCGAGTTAAATACATTTTCATGCCTAAACTAACGCTTGCAGCAAAATCTGTTGAGTCTTTTATTTGAGACAGCGTTGATCTTACCGATGTTTTAATGAGGCCTGTGCCAATAGCAAAATAAGGCGATATTTTCCAGTCCGGAAAGGGTTGTTGCAGTAAGTTAACTCCGAATATTATGCGACTAGAAAATTTTCCTAATATTTGTGAAATATAAAGTTCACTAGAAAGAGGTTGGTTAAAAGAATAACTTGAGGATAAAGTCATCATCGCTAAGCCACCAAAGCTACCCCCTATCATGCCCATTTCCCAATTATGATCTAAATAATTTTCACGGGTGATATCTTTTATTTCAATTTTTTCATCATCAAGTGTTAATGTTTTTGCGAGTTGTGAGCGATGTACCCAACCTTCTTTTTGTTTATTTGCTTGTATTAAGTACCATGTTGTACGACGTTTGATTACGGTAATCGTTTCATCACGTTCAATAACATGGAAAATAGGGTAGCCAGAGCTTGGCCCCGTATGCATTTCAAGATAAGGATCTGCAACTTTGACAATTTGCGGAGCATTCTCTGCATAGACAGCAGCCATGAGCGCATTTTGCAGTAAAATGAGTAACAGAGTAAAACGTCTCATGGGTATTATCATTGGCTTTTAACTGATGTAAAAGCCAATACAACTTTCCTTAATTTTATTATTAAATCCGAATAACTATTGTATAACTTTTAATTAGTCGGCACAGCATTATCAAATGGATCATTGAAGTATTGTCCACCAATATCTAACCATTCAGAAATAATTTTTAATTCTGATGGTGTCAACATTAAATTATGATTTTGGGTATCGGTAGGTTGAGTATTATTATTATTTAAATCTAACCCTGTCATCATTTCCATGAATAGACTGTTACGAGCCCCTGCGGTAGACATAGATGGACTTACAACGGCGGCAGGATCGGGAACGGTTTCTTGGTCAGGATTACCATCATTGTTTAAATCGATGGTTTGGCCATTAATCAGTATGTTTCGTGTAATCATAATGACATTACCGGCGGCATCTTGACCGGCATCATCTCTGAATAACTCTTGGTAAGAGGTAATATGGTTAGGTTCTAAATCAGACACTGTATTTGTTAGATCAAGCTGACCGGCATTAAATACATTTGCAGCGGTGTGACATGCTGTACATGCTGTTGCAGCCGGACGGTTAGCGGTTGCTTCCCATATGGTTTGAATGTGCTGCTGATAATTAATAACAATACGGCAGTAAGTGAAGCTTGTAAGAGTGATGTTGTAACCATTGCCGCAGGCTGCTGATGTTGATGTTCCATTAGAAAGCGGAGAAACAGGTAAGGTAGTGTAATCAATAGTAAAGCTAACATCTGCAGAACGATTTGCGGCAGTATCCTTAGTCCAAACATCAGAATAAACTAAATCAGCGCTGGGCTGCATGTCGGAGCAAGGTGTTGGATTTGTCGGCAAGCAACTTAAACGAGCGCGTGTTTCTGCCATTGTTTCGCCGATTTGCGCCCACATACTATCAAGTGAAAAAGGGAAGCCAATTCCGGTAGTTGTAGAGCCTTGATTAAAGGTCGAGGCAGTGTTCGGTCTACCATGAGGTTTATTATTGGCTAAATTGGTTGTGTCATGAACGTGGCAACCAATACATTCAAGCGTTTCACCGGGTTTAACTTGAAACCAAGATTGGTGACGGTTGCTGATGCGACGGCCATCTTTGTCGAGTATACCAATGGTTAGCGGGACGTTAGCGGGAATTTTAATTTTAATCGAACCATCGGGTTCAACTGGTGCATAGCCAACAATCTCACGCATACCTTGTTGAGTGCTGCGGCCGAAAGCGGCATTGTCGATTCGTTTTACTGAGCGGTCAGGTAGGCTCACCGCTTTGGTAATTCGAACAAATCTTGCCGGACGTTGATCTGCCGTGGTGTTTTTAGGATTAGCCATTTCTTCAGGCGTATCTATGGTGATAGGTTGAGCACTATTGTCTGCAGTAGGTAGGGTGCTACCGTAAGCAGAAAAACTATTATCAAAATCGTAAACACTGCGAATGTGTAATGTTCCTACACCATTATCTGCATCGCCACTGTCAATTTCTATCGAAAGCCCTTTTACTTTGTCAAAGATAACGGGGGGCACTTTAGTCGAGTACGCCATAGTTATTTCACTAAAGACAGTATCAGACTCGGGTTTGATAAGCGGTATTTGTGTATTGCTGTTGGCATCGACGAGAAAGATGCCATAGCTTGGTGGTGCTTCAACAAGATTAGGATCGTTTAGTTGTGCAGAGCTTGCCAAGGTACAAGGAATAACGGTTGAATTAGGATCGCTAGGGATAGATAAAATCTGACACTGACTCCAACTCATCAAATAGCGATTAGATCCATCAAGCATTGGAAATACGGCATTGTAGCGTCCTTTTAATGCTAAGCCTGAACCCGTAGCCACATTCTGTTTGAATACGGTTTGTGCAGAACCAGATATAAAACCTTGTTGAGACCACGTTGGCATGGTGTTGTCAGCAAAATTCTTTGCATCAATGAAAATAATATCTCCCCCACCAAAATTAGTAACAAAGGGACGAAGAATAGCCATTAAGCGCCCATCTGCCATTTCTTTAGGTTTTGAGAAGTGAACATCAGAAGTGGGATCTTGTCCGGTACGATTACTGTGAGCACCGTAGTATTGCTGCACGTCTGTACCATCAGGATTCATACTGTATAAACTAACTGCGCTTCTGCTGCCCATGTTATTCCAACGACTGAAGACAACGCGCCCTGAGCCTCTTAAAACAATGGGATTAAGATCGTTACTTGGGTTAAAACTCACTT
>VAOX01031687.1_pt1 | contig 16388 bp, 9 predicted proteins | sample 3393891 | NCBI WGS metagenome assembly VAOX01 (sample SAMN08290429, study PRJNA428436) | hydrothermal vent metagenome | isolation source: Deep-sea hydrothermal vent chimney | place: Indian Ocean: Southwest Indian Ridge | depth 2822 m m | reverse complement strand
GGTGTCCAGCTGTTTTTAGCATGACAACTTTCACAGGTATTGGTGGTATTCACATGCCTTGTGCCCTTACCTTTTGCAATACTGCCATTATGGCAGGTAAAGCAGGCCGCCAGGGGTTCTACATGATTCGAAGCCGGTGTCCATGCACGAGTGCTATGGCATACATCACAGTTTGCATTAGTTGGTATATGATTGGTCTTTTTACCCGTTGCAATCACACCGTTATGGCAGCTGTTACAACTGCCACGCACTTCGTTATGATCTACTTTAGTCGCCGGTGTCCAGCTGTTTTTAGCATGACAACTTTCGCAGGTATTGGTGGTATTAACATGCTTCGTTCCCTTCCCTTTCGCAATACTGCCATTATGGCAGGTAAAGCAGGCCGCCAGTGGCTCTACGTGATTTGTTGCCGGTGTCCAGCCATTAGTGCTATGGCAGACATCGCAATTTGCATTAGTCGGTATGTGGTTGGTCTTTTTACCCGTTGCAATCACACCGTTATGGCAGCTGTTACAACTGCCGCGCACTTCGTTATGATCTACTTTAGTCGCCGGTGTCCAGCTGTTTTTAGCATGACAACTTTCGCAGGTATTAGTGGTATTAACATGCTTCGTTCCCTTACCTTTCGCAATACTGCCATTATGACAGGTAAAGCAGGCCGCAAGTGGCTCTACGTGATTTGTTGCCGGTGTCCAGCCATTGGTGCTATGACACACATCACAGTTTGCCCGAGTCGGAATATGATTCGATTTTTTACCTAATGCAACAACACCGTTATGACAACTGGTACAGGTTCCTCGTACCTCCGCGTGATCAACTTTAGTGACGGGTCTCCAGCTGTTTTTACTGTGACAACTTTCGCAGGTAGTCGAAGAATTCACATGCAATGACCCCTTGCCCTTCGCAATAGTACCATTATGACAGGTAGAACAGGCTGCAAGGGGTTCTACATGATTTTTTGCCGGTGTCCATGCTCCCGTACTATGGCAAACATCACAGTTTTCACTGGTGACAACATGATTGGTTTTTTTACCCGTTGCCATTCTTCCATTGTGGCAGGATGAACAGGCACCACGTACCTGAGTATGGTTTACCCTGGATACAGAAGTCCAGTTATTCGGTGTATGGCATGATTCACAATTACTGGTCGTTGGAATATGCGAAGCTGATCTTGAGGTCGCACTAACACGTGAAGATTTGGAGTGGCAACTTGAACAGGTAGAGGAAATACCCTTAAAAACACCATATAAATGACAGGTTGAACACTCAGCATTACGATGCGCTCCTTCCAGAGGAAAGCCCGTATTAAAATGATTAAACGCCTTCGTATGATTTATTGCAAATGCGCTACCTGACTGTAGCGCAATAAAGAAAAAAGTTAACAGCAGAAAAAATCGACTGTTAACACAAGTGAGTATATCTTGCTGTATTCTTTTTTTCGAACTCATAGCAACGCAACCTGCAATTATAATTATTTATTTTTATTTATTCATTACCCGAATCTATAAGCAAACCAGCTTACACACGCCGCTCGAGCAGTAAGGCGAACATTATTCCACATAAAAATAGTACACCGTGAGTACGTTCGTCTATTTTATTGGTTGATTTAGATCAATTTTGCTGTTTTTGTGAGCCGACTCACACAAGCATTCACCTTTAGTTACAGACTTATTGAACTATTAAAACTATGGCATATTATGTTTTACTAACACTGCTAAACATAAGTTCAGACAAAGCCACTGAGAAGTTAGAAATCATAGCGATAACCCAGACTCAGAAATAGCGCACGGCGCTCCTCAGCTGCCGCACCCGTACCACTGGCACTGGCACTGGTATCAGACTGTTCCAGGCCAATATCAAATTCAAAATTAAGGTTTCTTTTCAGCCTGTAATCAACCCGTAATGCATACGCAATAATGCTCTGATCTGTTGTTGGTTGCCCTGTCGCCGTATCGACATTTGATCTTCTGTCCAGTCTTAACCGAGGGTTTAAGCGCCAGTTACGCGATAAAGGAAAGCGTAAATTGAAATTAAGAGAGTTAACCTTTCCCCTGTCAGTATCACTAAACCGGAAACCCACAATAGCAGAGTCACTCCTTACAAAAACACTGTTACCAATAAACTGAAGATTGTAAAGATACTCACTTCCTGTGCCCTTCTGCACCCGGAGCTCGGGAGGAGCCGTTTCATTAATAAAATCCGAGAAACTGGTCTGGGTTACATCTGCACTAATCTGGTATTTATCAGTAATAGGCGCATTAAGCCCCAGTGTAAACGTTCGGCTGGTAGCCGTTTGATTTATTGCCCGAGCACGAATCTCACTCTCACTTAAACCCTGAGTTAGCAAATCATCTGCCGTTTCCACCGCCGAGTTTCCCAGGATCGCATTACTGGTTGTTAAAAACGGGCTTCTACGAATATCAATTGTCGCATTCACCTGAATTCTGTTTTCAAATTGCCAGTTACCAATCGCCAGAACGGTATTCAGCTCCTTAAACATGATATCGTAGTCCACCAGAGCAAACAGTGTGCGCCTCGGATGGAAATACCTGATTTCTGATCCCACTGCCTGACGCCCCGTTAAACTCCCGTCTTTTTGCTGTATATAGTAAACATTAAAATCCCAGGCATTAGAAAAGGTTCCCAGGTCTGCACTAATGCCTGTAAAGAACTTATCCTTGTTTGCACTCTTTCGGGTATCTTCAACCACAAACCCCATAGAAGCATTCAGTTTTACATAATCGTTTAGCTTATAACTTACAATGGCACCATCCATACGCCCCAGAATACCGTCCTTGCTCACACTTTGCCGACCAATAATACCGTAAAAATCCGCATCTAAATTAGTAACATCAAAATACAGACTGCTTATTGAGCTGGAACTTTCATTCTCTACACCTGTAAAATCAAGATCATGCCCACCAATAAAACGTGAGCTCATCAGATACTCCTCCCCTCGATAACGCGAACTCACACTAACATCTGAACTCAGCAATGATAAATCTTCCGTTGTGTCATTATCATTCAGGCGGCTTTCATCTCTGCGATAGAACTGCGAAAACGAGCCGAAATTCTGCCATTGCGCCTCTCTTGTACGGGAGCGTCTTCCACGCAATGATTTACGCGGATCTTCCCGCGCTGTCAGCAAACTTGCCAGCCGCTGACGCACTCTATTTGCACCGCGAGACTCAGGGTATAAACTCAGGTAGCGGTCATACTCACGCCTCGCCTCAGCCACATTGCCATTTAGCTCATAAGCAAAGCCGAGAAATTCCTGCGCATCCATACTGTACTGGCTCTCCGGATACCTTAATAACTGCGTAAACACCTTTATAGCTCTCGCGTAACGTTTATCCGAGAGCGCACTACTGCCCTTTTTCATTAAAGTCTGCATTTTATTTCCTGACACCGCTTTCAAGCTGGGCAGGGGCTTTGCGTTTGCAACAGGTGGGGCCGCTGCGAAAAAAGAGCGTACACGAGCAGTGGCATCCTCTTTCTCCTCACTGGTTACCCTGATCATCCGCGCCAGAGGAAACTCCCCTCTAAGTGCCTCCAGCTTTTGCCTGGCAATGGCCTCATCCACAAAAAAACCCAGTCGATACTGATACCATGTACTGCCGTCAATTTTCAGCTCTGAAATATAGAATGCATTATTTACGATTTCTGGATGTTTTATTATCGTATCAAAATCCGACAGATTATTCGTAGTTTTCAGGTTAACTACCAGATAATTATCATACTTCACCTCAGCAACCTTTGCAGGCGCATCAGGTACTTCTTCAACTTCTTCAACTTCTTCTACATCCTGTTTCGCTTCCGGGACAGCCGCTCTTTTTAACGCCTTACCAGCAATTTCAGCCAGCACATTTGCTGTTTCATATGCAGTAGAAACTATCAGATACTCAGCCAGCTTCGCATGGCCCGAAGGAACAAGCTCTGTCTGAGAAGACACATTACGCTCAGACTGCTTTGTTTTGACTATATAGGTTTTTTTAAATCGAATTTTAAGAAATTTCTGTATTTTTTCTGCTGCGTTTTTTGTTCTAAAAAAGCCATACCTTAACTGATAGGCTATGCTGTTTCTCAGCTTAACTTTTTGAACATAATACCTGTAGCTATTGCTAGTATACGCACCATTCAAATCTTCCGGAGAAAATCCCTTACTCGAACTAGCGACAACAATTACATAAGGGGCAGCGAGATCTAAATACTTAATTTTCCCTTTTGCAGACACAGCTGTTATGCCAGAGAAAAAAACAAGCAGAACTAACAGCCACTGGGTATAAATAGCTTTACAACACATGGGGAGAAGCAACCTGAAGTTTATTTTATGAGACTTACTTTGTTTTTTATTTTTTTACATAATTCAGTAATCATTCGATTCGCCCTGGCCTCATCACTGTTTGCCATTGGCGTAAAGCCGAATAACTATCCTGTTATTTTACATCATGGAGAATAATGCTAATGCTTCTATAACTTGCATCCTGAATAATCTCAAATGAAACATTATCTTCAAAATATAAAGTCAGATAGTTCTCGCTCAACACAGTTTCATAGGAGACCTCTTCAAGCCCTAAACTATATTTCTGGCGAGGCACTAACGACTCTCTTAAATTCGTCCTGAATTCGTCTTCAACACCTGCGTTAAACCCGGGATTGGGGTTGGCATTATTGGCCCCTGTATTTCGCCTGACATTATTAATAACCAGGCCGACTCTAATCCTGATCTCATTACCTATCTTCTTCGGGTTATGAGAAATATAACGTAACGGAACCCTGAATTTAATTTTAACAATCCCCGTAAAACCACTTTTGGAGATTACAATATCATCCAGCACATCCTGTGCAACAGACTGAGCGTTTAAACTCCCTGAAAAAAAAACTGATAACAGCCCCGATAACACAAACAACCGGAAAACTCCCTTTACCTTACAAAACAATCTTTCTTTCATTTCAGTTACATCCTCTTAAAAATTATAGACTAAGGTGTCGTTTCAGCCCGAACCCTGCAACCCCAGCCTGATCCCTGACGACATTTTTGTCCAGGTCTTCCGAGTTTACCTAACCCCAGTCCGGATCAGATACTCGATGCTCAGGCCCTGGTTCATGACATGCACCACTACAGTCTTTCAACTCAATAGCCGTTCTACCTCTGTGCTCTCCAGCATCATAACTTCGAATATGACAGGCTCCACAATCTGGCCCCAGACCCGGGTTATCACGATAGTTTACTGTATTGCTGTTGCGAGTATGACACACACTACAGCTGGAAATACCGCGGTGGTTCATGGGCTCATAAAATAATGAATGATTATAGCGATTAACGCCACCCCAATTATTCGTGTTATGACACAGTTCACACTGATTACTGGTAAAGTGAGGACTGGGTTTACCCGTGGCAATCGTGCCATTATGACAACTCGCACAGGTACCATTCACTTCATTGTGGTCAACCCGCGGCACCGGTTTCCAGGCACTGGTGGTATGGCAGGCATCACAGACATTACTGGTATTTGCATGCGCCGTGTTTTTACCTTTTGCAATTGTGCCATTATGACAACTTGCACAACTCCCCGTCACCTCATTGTGATCCACCTTGATAACAGGCGTCCATGTAGACTTACTATGACACGCCTCACATAGATTGCTGGTCAGCACATGCCTTGCATTCTTGCCAGTTGCAATATTGCCATTATGACAGGTGAAACAGGCGGCTAATGGCTCGACATGATTTGAAGCCGGTGTCCACGCCGTAGTTCTATGGCAAACATCACACTCTGCGTTTGTTGGAATATGATTCGGCGTTTTACCTGTAGCAATTACACCGTTGTGACAGGATGAACAACTACCTGTTATTTCATTATGATCAACCGTTACCGCCGGCGTCCAGCCCGTATCTCTATGGCAGGCCTCACACACATTACTGGTGCTAATATGGCGTGCACCCTTGCCCCTGGCAACAGTGCCGTTATGGCACGACGAACAGCTTCCAAGAACATCCAGATGATCTACCCTGGTTACAGGCGTCCAGGTTGTTTTACTATGGCAACTATCACAGGTGTTAGACGTTGCTATATGACGCGCACCCTTACCCGTTGCGATGTTACCGTTATGGCAGGTAAAACAGGCCGCCAACGGCTCCACATGATTGGATGCTGGCGTCCAGGCCGTTGTGCGATGACAAATATCACACTCAGCTGTTGTAGGCACATGGTTGGCTTTTTTGCCTGTAGCTATTACGCCGTTATGACAGGTTGAACAGTTTCCGCGCACCTCTCGGTGATCAACACGCGTTGCAGGTGTCCAGCTATTTTTTGCATGACAACTTTCACACAGATTCGTGGTATTTACATGGCGCACGCCCTTGCCTTTGGCAATGCTTCCATTATGACAGGTATAACAGGCCGCCAGGGGTTCCACATGATTTGAAGCCGGTGTCCATGCACGCGTACTATGGCAAATATCACAGTTCGCCGTAGTTGGAATATGGTTGGCTTTTTTGCCCGTAGCAATCACCCCATTATGACAACTATTACAGCTACCTCTTACTTCCTGGTGATCCACTTTGGTAGCAGGTGTCCAGCGATTTTTGCTGTGACAACTTTCACAGGTATCCGAGGTGCTTACATGCTTCGCGCCCTTGCCTCTGGCAATGCTACCGTTATGACAGGTAAAACAGGCTGCCAGTGGTTCTACGTGATTACTCGCAGGTGTCCACGCACTGGTACGATGACAGACGTCACAGTTATTCGAGGTAACCACATGCCTTGCACCCTTGCCTGTCGCAACTTTACCATTATGACAGGAAGTACATGTACCACGTATCTGGGTATGATTTACCCGAGTAACAGTCGTCCAGTTATTCGGCGTATGACATGAATCACAGTTACTGGTCGTTGGAATATGAGTAGTTGATCTTGATGTTGCACTCACACGTGACGATTTGGAATGACAACTTGAACAGGTTGAGGAAATACCCTTAAAAACACCGTATAAATGACAGGTTGAACACTCAGCATTACGATGCGCTCCTTCCAGAGGAAAGCCAGTATTAAAATGGTTAAACGCCTTACTATGATTAATTGCCTGAGCATTACCAGAGTACAGGCCCGCAATTGCAAAGGCGATAGCCAGCAACAAAAATAAGCCGCTGTTAATCCTGGTAAATAAATTTTGCTGTTTTTTAGTTTTTATTCTCATAGCAATGCAACCCGATACTCTTTTAAATTTTTATTAGATAATATTGTGGTACAAGCACACAAAAAATAAATTCAGAAAACACTACCAGCCAACGATCCAGCAACTCTTTTGCCAGACCCCTACTGGATTGCGCCTCGAAACCTATTACTCGCACATGGGATTATTATCCCACATAAAGACAGAAATGCCTGGACGCTGGTCTAATTTAATAGCATATTCTTATCGAACTTATCTGTTTTGTGACACTGGTCACACTGATTACCAAAGTCACCACCGTGCACATCATCCCGTACATGACAAACGATACAGGTAGCCGATTGCTCCACATGTTCTTTCATTTTCTTTTTATGGCAGGCCTTGCATTGCAGGCCCTTATGGGAGTATTCCAGCTTAAAACGCGACTGGCGATTATGATCGAAGAGCCAGAACCCCCAGCCATTGGGGTTATGACACTTCTCGCACTGAGTACCTAATGTCTGATCATGAGAATCATCTTTTCTATGGCAGCTAATACATTTTTTAGATGTATCACCTTTAAACTCACCCTCAACGTGACACTCTTCACAGGGCAGAATCGCATGTTGCCCTAATAGTGGAAACTCGGTTAAGTCATGATTAAACCGAATGCTATCGGTCCATGAGGTTTCCTTATGGCACTTGTCACACTGCTTGCCCCTGCGCCCTTTATGCACATCATCCGGCTTATGGCAGGAGTAACAGCTGGTTTTTAGCTTCTTCTTTTTCTTGCCACTGGAATGACAGGCGGTGCATTTTATTTTTTTATGATGACCCCTGATTTTAAATTTGGTATCCCTGTTGTGGTCAAACCTGTTCTTATTCCAGCCGGTCTCGGAATGGCACTTGTCACATTTTTTACCATTTTGCCCATGGTGCTTGTCATCCACCTTATGACAGGCATAACAGTTCTTCTTCGGGTGACTTTTTTTCTTGAATATACTGCCTTTTTTATGCTTGTGACAGCTATCACAACCCACAGTTTTATGCTTTCCCCTTATTTTGAATTTCGTCTTTTTATTGTGATTAAAATGACTTTTCTGCCACTCCTTCTCACTATGACAGGTCTTACACTTCCTGCCATAACGGCCTTTATGCGCATCATTAATTGCATGACATGAATAACAGCTGCCAGGTGTATCCTTATGTCGATTGTCAGGGTGGCAACTCTCACAACTGGCTTTCTCATGCTTTCCCTTCAACGGAAAATCAGTTTTACTGTGATCAAACTTAATTTTGGTCCACTTCACTTCACTGTGACATTTATGACATTTTTTACCCAGTTTTTTATTATGTGCATCATCCTCTTTATGACAGGCATAACAATCGGAAGGCGCTTCCCTGAATTTTTTCTTCTTTTTATGACAGCCCTCACACTTTGTATGCAAGTGCCGACCCTTTAATTCAAAATCAGTAATTTTATGATTAAATGTTTCCCGATCAAGCCCCACAACATCCACATCCCGACCCTTGTGATCGGTATGGCAGCTTTTACAGGACTTGTTCTTAACAATCTTGCTTTTGCCATGATAACCCTTATGTTTTTTAACGTCTTTGGCCACTTTTTTATGACAATCCATGCACAGCTCCGTCTGATCCGCCTTAAACGACTCATGGCAGGTAGAGCAATCATCCTCATACTTTGCGTGCCCCTGTATCAGCTTGCCTGGCATCACCAGTTTTTCAAGCTGAGAAACCACCGCAAATGACGGAGAGCTGAACGAGAAGCCCAGCAGCAAACCTGCAATAAAAAGAACAGAATATAGTTTATGCATGAAACAATCCGAGTTAAAAACACCAGCACTACCGTTAATACGTCAGCTGTAGCGCGTATCGTTTACTCCAGGAATAAACCAGAAGCTTTGTAATGTTATTTTTTTCAATCACTTACCTGACTGCATAGTTATTCAACTATTCAACTATTCAATTAAGTAAGTTAAATTTAATACATATGAACCGCAAGCACATGCACAATACCCGAGATCACCAGCATAATAAACAGCGGATAGTGCAAAAGATGCCAAAGCGAGAAGAGGCGCTCATAAACAGAGAACTCACAGGTTTTAATAACCGAACGCAATAGAGAGCGAATATGTTTTTTCAGAATACGATAGTTTTTATCGGTTTGCTGCGCGCTCCAGCCCGCCTTCTTTCCGTGTACCAACAGCGTTTTGCGTAACTGCGCAGGCAATGCCAGAGAGGCCAGCCTGAGTTTAAACCCCAGCGAGAAAAAACGTTTAAAGCTCTCCCCTACACTCACCTGCATACTCGCCTGTTTATGGTAGTCCTGCAAGGTTTCTGCTATTTCAGGAATCAGCTTATAAGCCGCCGCTAACTGATGCTCCTCACTGTCAATAATACTGCGCAGCTCATCGAGAGACGCCTTGCGCCCATAAAGACCATAGTGAATTTTTGAGTAAAAATAGCGTCCGACCAGACCACTGCTGGCCACCACAATCATACACATTAGAGCAACCGAGCTATTCAGGGAGCCGAAACTAAAATTAGCATGGTAAAGAACCGCGATTGGCCCAAAAACACCACAGAACATATGAAACTTAAACCAGCCGGGCACCGAGCCGAGGTACTTGCCCACCATCATTTTCTTTCTAACAGGGTAGAGCAATAACAGCAGCATCATACTCCCCCCAATAATACCCAGCGCATAGCCGAGCCCATCTTCGGCCGTCAGGTACTCTTCAGGACGCGCCATAAAGCCCCAGATAATCAGCAACACAATTGTCAGCACCAGCAGCGGCGTCCGATAGGAATAGTTTTCGATTGCATGAAGCGCCTTTCTCGCCTCAACAACCGACTTATCCGTTGATTTTTTCTCCGCCTGCTTTGGCTCTTTTTTTTCTGGAGCAGCCACACCTGGCGCTGTTTTAGCTATCTCTGACATGTTAAATTAAACTCTAGTTTCCAGGGGAAAATACATACACAATTAAAACACCAGGCCATACTGGCATCAAGCTCACTTCGAACAGGGATTATAACAACCCCAGCTTACATACCCGACTAATATATTAGAAAGATGTATTAGAAAGATGTATTAGAAAGATGTATTAGATAATAATTATGTATATGTCCCAATAATTTGAAGTAGTTCAAATATCCTGAAATTGATTAAATATTATCACTATTCAGACATATATTACCTGTTATGCTACCACACTGGTAACTACGTGAATAGCAAACGCAGGCGATATATGCTGCTCTTAACAGGATAACCACAGAACCAGTACCGTTCATCGAACAATATTGGCTCTCAAGCGTTTTCGCAACGCCGCCACAGCAACAAGCCCGTAACCAGACATCACAAATCGATAAAACAAAAAGTGCTATCTTTGATTTGCTCCTTCTGCTGCCCGACTTTAGTCGCACACCGAGTATCAATAAAATTAAAGCACACAATCGTCAGCTGTTACAGTAATGTAGCAGTAATGATTACTTTTAAAATTTTGCTTAAGCTTAAAGGATAATTAAATATGAGTCTTCATGATCTGTTCGCAGCAGCCATATACTCCACACCCTTGCTGCTAATTCTGGCATATTACCTCTTTGGTAAAAAGAAAAAGCATGTTGGCAGCGAAAGCATCATGACCGAAAACATCAAGGCCGGTTTAACCGAGCCTGCATCCATTCATCCGGTTATCAACATAAACCGCTGCAAGGGCTGTGGTTCCTGCGTTACCGCCTGTCCGGAAAGAAAGAAGAACGTACTGGGCCTCATCGATGGCAAAGCCGAGCTTATCAATCCAACATATTGCATTGGCCACGGCGCCTGCTTGCGTGCCTGCCCCTTCGATGCCATTACCCTGGTATTTGGCACAGAAAAACGCGGCGTAGAAATACCCAATGTAGCACCCAATTTTGAAACCAATGTGCCCGGCATATATATCGCCGGTGAGCTAGGAGGCATGGGCCTGATTCGCAACGCCATCACCCAGGGCGTTAAAGCCATGGAGTTTATCAACAAGCGAGACAACCCATCGATACCCGACATGCTGGATATTTTAATTGTAGGCGCAGGCCCGGCAGGCTTTGCAGCATCACTCTCAGCACTTGAAAACAAAAAGAAATTTAAAACCATCGAACAGGACTCATTAGGCGGCACGGTTTATAACTTTCCCAGAGGCAAACTGGTAATGACAGCACCCGTTGACCTTCCCGTTGTTGGCCAGATGAAATTCAACGAAACGACCAAAGAAATACTCATGGAGTTCTGGCAAAAAGTTGAAAAAGACAGCGGCATTGAAATTAACTACCTGGAAAAAGTAGATGGCGTTACCTCGCTTGATACAGGTTTTGAAGTAAAAACCACCAAAGGCACATACAAAACACACTCCATCTTATTAGCCATAGGTCGAAGGGGCTCACCAAGAAAGCTAGGCGTGCCTGGCGAAGAGCAGCCTAAAGTAGTCTACCGGCTCATCGACCCTGCACAATACGTTGGCCAGCATGTACTCATCGTTGGCGGTGGCGACAGCGCACTTGAAGCCGCCATCACCATTGCAGATGAAGAAGGCACAACCGTCACCCTCTCATATCGAAGTGAAGCATTTGCACGGGCCAAAGAGAAAAACAGACAAAAAGTAGACCAGGCAGCCGCCGATGGAAAATTAACTGTAATGATGAAATCAAATGTAAAAGAAATCGGCAAGGACACCGTAAGCATTGATTATAATGGCGAGTTAGTTGAGATCAAAAATGAAGGCATCATAGTAAGCGCCGGCGGTATACTACCCACCCCCTTCCTTAAAGAAATTGGCATAGAAGTAGAAGCCAAATTTGGAACAACCTGATTGTATATCACCATGAAAACATTAACTCGAAAAACAGCTGGTTCAAACACCACCAATTTAAGAACAGCCAATTTAAAAACAGATGGTATCATTATGTGCAAAAAGAAACTCATCGCATTAATAATATTGCTGGCAACACTCACAGGTTTTACTGGATCAGTGTTCGCCTACCACTTAAATGATGCAAAATCTGCCATAAGGGTGCGCGACTACGCCAAAGCATTAAAAATATACAAAATACTCGCCAATGAGAACAATGCAGAAGCGCAATACCAGACTGCTGCCATGTATAAATCGGGCCGAGGCATAAAAAAGAACAGCAAATCTGCGGTTTACTGGTTAAAAAAATCAGCCAGACAGGGGCATGCCAAAGCCCAGTATCATCTGGCCATGAGCTATGAAAAAGGCGAAGGCACGAGCAGCAATATAAAACTCGCAGACAAATGGTACAGAGCCTCGGCCAAACAGGATTACTCCCTCGCAAAAAAGAAACTTGGCGGCAAAACAGCCAGCAACAAAAAAAACACCAGCAACAAACGCATAACCCTGCACCGCGCAGCGCTGAAAAACGATATTAACACCCTGCGCACACTGCTTGGAAGAGGTGCCAACATCAACAAACTGGATGAGTATGGAAAAACAGCACTCATGGTTGCTGTTGAGCAGGCACACATAGATGCCACAAAATTCCTGCTCTCCAGAAAAGCCAAAAAAGAAATACGCGATAGCAATGGCGACACCGTATTATTAATTTCGGTACGCCAGAACTACACAAAAATAACAAAGCTATTAATCAATAGTAAAGCCAATATCACTAAAAAAGATGCCAAAGGCAATACACCCTTAATTTTAACAGCCCGTAACGGCAATATCAGCTCCGCAAAATACCTGATAAAGCACAGGGCGAACATACAGAAAAAAAACAAAAAAGGCCTTAGCGCCATAGACATGGCAAACCGGGAAAACCATAAAAAAATGGTTGCCTTACTGCAACAGCACGGTGCTAAATTACCCACCAGAAAAGCAAAAAAAGTAAAAGCCACCACCCTGTCTGTCGCTGAATTAAAAAAATTAAGCAAAAGCAACCAGATGTACAAAGGCTGGTCAGGGCTAATGGTTGCCACATGGTTAGGCGAGACAAAAGCCGTCAAAAAATTACTGGTATCAGGGCGTTCAGAAATAAACAAACCAGATAACGAAGGTCACACACCCTTATCCCGTGCCTCATTAAAAGGCTATAACGAAATCGTCTCATTACTGCTTTCACACAAGGCCAAAACAGAGAAAAAACATAAAAACGGCAAAACAGCACTCTACTGGGCGGTCATGAAAAACCACGAAATGACCGTTAAAAAACTTCTCAATGCAGGTGCCAATCCCAATGCACAGCTAGCAGATGGAAACTCCGTATTACATTATGGTGCGCAACAGAAAAACAGCAACCTGGTGAAGTACCTGCTGGATAAAGGTGCAAACATAAACGCCCAGAACAAAAAGAAAGAAACCGCAGTGATGCTCGCCGCAGGAAAAGGCTACGTTGACACTGTTTCCAGGCTGCTTCAGCATGGTGCCGAAGTTAACTATTTAAACAGTAAAAAGCAGAATGCCCTGTGGTATGCCGCCAGCAGCAACCAGCCAAAAATCGCCCGGCAACTCCTGAGCAGCGGCATAAAAGTAAATATAAAAGATAACCAGGGTTACTCCATTCTGGCTTATGCCGCAAAATCAGGCGCGACATCACTCATAGACATCATTATAGAAAAAGGAGTAGACATAGATGCCGCAAATGCCTCGGGTAACACACCATTAATACTCGCGGCAGACCGAGGCCAACTACAAACAGTTAAAGCCATACTCGTCGCTGGCAGCAACCCCAACAAAAAGAACAAACTGGGCAACTCTGCATTAATGATAGCCGCATCACAGGGCCACACAGCGATTGTAAAAGCCCTGCTGGATGATGGAGCGGATATAAACATCCGAAATAAAAACCGCGACAAAGCCATTACCCTGGCAACTGCCGCAGGTCATAAAAACATCGTAAACATAATAGAAGAAAAAGATAAGAGTTCAGGATTATTGAGTATATTCAATTAGAGGCAGGTGATCGAGGCTTTTGTTTATGGGTCGATAGTGCTACAGGGCTACAGGGCACCTCTATAGTATAAACTGAGATTTGAAAGCGATTCCGGGGAAATCAGAGCACATTAAAATACGCTGATATTTTTATTTAGTGCTCATTACGCCGAGTGTCCTGATAAGCCCTTAAAGCAGCGTCATACCAATTTCGACTGCTTTTTTTGATTGAACACCCTATGTGTCAGAATACCTTTCGCCTCAATTAGAAACGATAACATGAGGGCGAACAGGATAATAACTCTGTACCGAAGTCCGCACAATAATCTACAGCATTTGCTTATTTTGCTGGATTGCAAGACCTGACCCTGTTTTTCCGTATGTTGACAGTATACGGATATACGTATATTATAACTTTATACACTTATACGTATAGAGGTTCATATGACACCTGTAACATCACCCGCATCTCTCGGAAATGTGCTCCAGCATTACCGCAAATCACAGGGCCTCACACAGAATAACGTTTCCCGGCAATATGATATCCGCCAGGCCTCCATATCGGCTTTAGAAAATGGCTCGCCAGGCATGAGTATTGATACATTATTCAGGCTAATGACTGCACTCGGCCTGGAAATGCAACTGGTGCCACGAAAAGATTCTCAAGATGACAGGGCGGCCTGGGAATGAGCTCACTTTATATATATATGAATGGATTAGAAATCGGCGAATATCGTCAAAGTAGCTCAGGCGCACAGTCCTTTAACTATTCTGATAGCTGGATTGATCGCAATAACCCCACCCCCCTGTCCTTATCTATGCCGTTAACTCAAAAAAAACATCAAGGTGATGTGGTATATAACTATTTTGATAATTTGCTACCTGATTCACTGGAGATACGAAATCGTATTCAAGCACGTGTTAACGCTAAAACAAATCGACCTTTTGACTTACTCAACAAAATTGGAAATGACTGCGTAGGCGCAATACAATTACTTGAAGAACGTTCAACACCCAATATAAAATCGATAAAGAGTATACCTCTTGATGAACAGGCCATTGCTAATAATTTAGATAATTATCAGACACTACCATTAGGTATGAGTGGTGCCGATGATTTTCGTATTTCTTTAGCAGGTGCACAGGAAAAAACAGCTTATCTTAAGTTGAATGGTGAATGGCACCGCCCTATAGGGGCAACACCTACAACTCATATATTTAAATTACCTATTGGTCAAAATGGTATGGGTGTAGATCTCTCTGATAGCGTAGAAAATGAATGGATATGCCTGAAAATATTAAAAGCTTTTGATTTGTCTGTTGCTGAAGCGGAAATGGGCCGATTTAAAGATAAAAAAGCATTGATTGTTGAGCGCTTTGATAGACAGTTTTCAAAAGATAAATCCTGGATTATGCGTCACCCTCAGGAAGATATGTGTCAGGTGCTAAGTACATCGCCTGGACTAAAATATGAACAGGACGGAGGGCCTGATATTTCTAATATTATGGATACGTTAAATGGATCTACCCTGCCACAAAATGATCGTTACCACTTTATGAAAACACTTTTTATTTTTTGGTTGATTGGGGCAACAGATGGTCATGCAAAAAATTTCAGCGTGTTTTTAAAGCCATTGGGCCGATATCAATTAACACCAATATATGATGTATTATCGACATACCCATTAATTGAAAAAAGACAACTGGAATTTAAAAAAATAAAAATGGCAATGGCACTTCACAGTAAAAACACACATTATAAATGGCATACTATCCAACATAGACACTGGCTATCACAAGCAGATAAAGTACGATTTCCGACCCTGTTAATGTCTCAAATAATTAATGAAGTTTATTACTCATTAGAAGATGTTATAAAGCATGTAACCAATCAGTTATCTAACGATTTTCCAACTGATGTTTCAGGTCCAATATTTAAAAATATGAGAAAAGCAAAACAACAATATACCCGAGTACAACATTAGGGCATCTCTATTAATTGCCTGTATGTTATCAAAACACAGGGGGAGACACCCAACACAGGAAATCAGGGCACATTAAAATGCAATGATATTCTTATTTAATACTCATTACGCCGAGTGCCCTGATAAGCCCTTTTCTCCTTAAAACATGCTTTTTAGCCCTGATTGTTCATTGCTGATAAATCACTTTTTTTGACCGTTTTAAGCGCGGCCTGCCTGATACCTTATGCAATAAACGGTAAAAATCACCCATGTGTAGCTGTTCAGGCTTTATCTCCAGCACATCACTGTGAACCCGATACACGCCCTT
>VAOX01028441.1_pt1 | contig 16438 bp, 12 predicted proteins | sample 3393891 | NCBI WGS metagenome assembly VAOX01 (sample SAMN08290429, study PRJNA428436) | hydrothermal vent metagenome | isolation source: Deep-sea hydrothermal vent chimney | place: Indian Ocean: Southwest Indian Ridge | depth 2822 m m | reverse complement strand
CATACCGGGATGACGCTCTGGCTGATACTCCGATAAACTTAAAACACCCGTCACACCGGTAATGTTTTGGGCCGGTGTCCATGAATTTGTTACATCATCTAGGTTCCTGCGTTATCATGGAAGCAAGTAAACCTCGGTAATAAAGAGGTTCGTTATTACCATGAAAATTTATAACTGGATGCAAAATGATTAAATTAGGTATTACAGGTGCAGCAGGTAGAATGGGCCGTGCATTATTAGAAGCATGTCTTAACTCAAATGAAACACAACTTGGTGCTGCTATTCATCGCTCAGGCAGTTCGTTAGTTGGCACCGATGCAGGTGAACAGGCCGGTCTTGGATTATTTAATACAAAAATCGTTGACGATTTATCTGCAGTAACTGCTGACTTTGATACCTTAATCGATTTTACTCACCCTGATGTCACCATGAAAAATATCGAGATTTGTCGGGCAGCGGGTAAGCAAATTATTATTGGTACTACCGGTTTTACAGATCAACAAAAGTGCGCCATTACAGCTGCTGCAAATGACATTGCAATTGTGTTTGCTCCTAACATGAGTGTTGGCGTGAACTTGAGTTTAAAGTTACTCGAGATGACAGCGAAAGTAATGGGTGATGATGTTGATATTGAAATAATTGAAGCGCATCACCGACATAAAGTTGATGCACCATCTGGTACTGCATTACGTATGGGTGAAGTTATCGCGGAAACACTCGGACGTGATTTAAAGGAATGTGCAGTCTATGGCCGTCAGGGGCAAACCGGAGAACGCGATAGAAAAACCATCGGATTTGAAACCATTCGAGCAGGTGATATTGTTGGTGAGCACACCGTTATGTTTGCCGATATTGGCGAACGAATTGAAATAACCCACAAGGCTTCTAGTAGGCTCACTTTTGCGAATGGCGCAATTCGAGCGGCATCTTGGTTATCACAACATAAAACGGGTTTATATGATATGCAGGATGTTTTGGACTTATCTTAAATTTATATTAAAAAATAAAGTTGTTTTACAGTTACTCAATAAACGACTAGCTAAAACCTCACAGTTTCGTTACAATTGCCCCGTTCAGATGCGTGACTTTATTTGTCATAAAATGAACCACAATTTATTGCTACAGAATTTAAAAAACGGGAGATGCCACGCAGTTGGTCTCCCGTTTTTGTACATATATCATTAATAATTAGCAGATTACGGAGTTTAAATGTCAAAACCAGCCTTGCTTGCATTAGCAGATGGCACCATTTTTCATGGTCAGGCAATCGGTATTGACGGTCAAACAACCGGTGAAGTAGTATTTAATACTGCCATGACCGGTTACCAGGAAATCCTTACTGACCCATCATATGCCCAACAACTCGTCACATTAACTTATCCACACATTGGTAATGTCGGCGTTAACACAGAAGATAGTGAATCAAACCAAGTTTTTGCAAATGGCCTGATCATTCGTGATTTGCCAATTGTCGCGAGTAGTTGGCGTGCCGAGCAAACACTTGGACAATATCTATTCGATAATAAGGTGGTTGCAATAGCGAATATTGACACCCGCCAACTAACACGCCTATTGCGTGAAAAAGGCGCACAAAACGGCTGTATAGTCGCTGGTGACAATATCGATGAAGCCGCCGCGATTGCTGCCGCACAAGCTTTCCCCGGCCTAAAAGGCATGGACTTAGCAAAAGAAGTAACGACGGATAAAACTTATAAATGGACCGCAGGCTGTTGGGATATTAATAACGGTTATGATGAAGTTGCCGACAAGTCTCCAAAATATAAAGTAGTGGCTTTTGATTTTGGTGTAAAACACAATATTTTACGCTTACTTGCAGAACGCAGTTGTGAGTTAACCGTCGTACCTGCCACAACTTCTGCAAAAGAGGTTCTGGCAATGAAACCGGATGGCATTTTTTTATCCAATGGCCCAGGTGATCCAGAACCATGTGATTATGCTATTAGTGCCATTAAAGAAATTTTAGAAACCAATATTCCAATCTTTGGAATTTGTTTAGGTCATCAATTGTTATCATTAGCAACTGGCGCAAAAACAGAAAAAATGAAATTTGGTCATCATGGTGCTAACCATCCGGTACAAGATTTAAAAACAATGATGGTTGCTATAACAAGTCAAAACCACGGTTTTGCCGTTGCGCCAGATTCATTACCGGATAATGTCACGGTGACACACCGTTCTTTATTTGATAAATCAATTCAAGGTATTGAGCTTAACGATAAACCGGCTTTTAGTTTTCAAGGTCATCCGGAAGCGAGCCCTGGGCCTCATGATATTTCCCCGTTATTTGATCGATTTATCGAAAACATAAAAAACTACAAAAACACTTAAATAGAATTTAGATTATAAAATGCCAAAACGTGAAGACATAAGTAGTGTATTAATTATTGGAGCCGGCCCGATTGTGATTGGTCAGGCCTGTGAGTTTGATTATTCCGGAGCGCAAGCGTGTAAGGCGTTACGGGAAGAGGGTTATCGCGTTATTTTAGTTAACTCTAATCCTGCTACGATTATGACCGACCCGGAAATGGCCGATGCAACTTATATCGAGCCGATTCGCTGGCAAGAAGTTGCTCGCATCATCGAAAAAGAAAGACCCGATGTATTGTTACCCACCATGGGTGGTCAAACGGCATTAAATTGTGCGTTAGATTTAGAGCGTGAAGGTGTTTTAGAAAAATACAATGTTGAAATGATTGGCGCAAAACGTGAGGCAATTGATAAAGCCGAAGATCGCGATAAGTTTAGAACTGCAATGCGCAAAATTGGTTTGGATATGCCCAACTCGGCAATTGCCCACAGTATGGAAGAAGCATTACAAGTTCAAGCCCAAATTGGTTATCCAACGATTATTCGTCCTTCTTTTACTATGGGCGGCAGTGGCGGTGGTATTGCTTATAACCAAGAAGAGTTTATCGAAATCTGCGAGCGCGGTTTGGACCTGTCACCGACCAGTGAGTTGTTGGTAGAAGAGTCGATTGCAGGTTGGAAAGAATATGAAATGGAAGTGGTGCGGGACACTAAAGATAATTGTATTATTATCTGCGCCATTGAAAACTTTGATCCTGTGGGAGTGCATACAGGTGATTCAATTACAGTCGCACCGGCACAGACTTTAACTGATAAAGAATACCAAATAATGCGTGATGCGTCGTTAAAAGTATTACGTGAGATTGGTGTTGAGACAGGGGGTTCTAACGTCCAGTTTGCTATCGATCCTGAAAATGGTCGAATGATTATTATTGAAATGAATCCTCGGGTATCACGCTCGTCGGCATTGGCTTCAAAAGCAACAGGCTTTCCAATTGCTAAAATTGCGGCAAAACTTGCAATTGGTTATACCCTTGATGAATTGAGTAATGATATCACTGGTGGTGTAACACCAGCATCATTTGAGCCCAGCATTGATTATGTTGTTACTAAAATTCCACGTTTTACATTTGAAAAATTTCCACAAGCGAATAATACGCTAACAACACAAATGAAATCGGTTGGAGAAGTAATGGCCATTGGTCGTACATTCCAGGAATCTATACAAAAAGCCATTCGTGGATTAGAAACCGGCATGGATGGTTTTGACGAATTAGTGGATATTAGCTCGGATCCGACTGAAGTTAAAAATAATTTACGTCAAGCACTTGGTGTACCAACACCTGAACGCTTGTGGCAAGTTGCCGATGCCTTTCGTGCTGGCATGAGTTTTGATGAAATTTTTAATATTACAAAAATTGATCCTTGGTTCATGGCAAGTATTGAAGACTTAGTGTTAGAAGAACAAGCAATTCGTGGTAAGAAAATTACCGATTTGGATAAAGCGACCTTATTTCGTTTAAAACAAAAAGGATTTTCTGACCGACGTTTAGCAACATTACTTGGTATGACAGAATTTGATATTCGAAAGCATCGTCATGGCTTGGACATTCATCCTGTATATAAAAGGGTTGATACCTGCGCTGCAGAGTTTGCCTCAAATACAGCTTATATGTACTCTACTTATGAACAAGAGTGTGAGTCTAATCCAAGCGACAAAGATAAAATCATGGTGCTTGGTGGCGGACCTAACCGTATTGGTCAGGGGATTGAGTTTGATTATTGCTGTGTACATGCAGCTCAAGTGTGTCGTACTGATGGTTATGAAACTATCATGGTTAATTGTAACCCTGAAACTGTTTCGACCGATTACGATACTTCAGACCGTTTGTACTTTGAGCCTTTAACGCTTGAGGATGTGCTAGAAATTATTCACATTGAAAAGCCGAAAGGGGTCATTGTGCAGTATGGTGGACAAACGCCATTAAAATTAGCTCGTGATCTTGAAGCTGCCGGGGTTCCTATTATTGGAACTTCATCGGATTCGATTGATATGGCCGAAGATCGTAAACGCTTTCAAGAAATGTTACACGATTTAAAATTACTACAACCACCAAATCGATTAGCAACAAGTCCGGATGAGGCAGTTAATTTAGCATCTGAAATTGGGTATCCTATTGTGGTTCGTCCATCCTATGTGCTTGGCGGTCGTGCAATGGAAATTGTTTATAATGATGATGAACTGAACCATTACATGAAAACGGCAGTGGAAGTATCAAATGATTCTCCTGTACTATTGGACCGTTTTCTAGATGAAGCAATCGAAGTTGATGTTGATGCTATATGTGATGGTGAAGAAGTTATCGTCGCGGGTATTATGCAACACATTGAACAAGCCGGTGTTCACTCTGGAGATTCCGCTTGTTCATTACCACCTTACAGTTTGTCAAAAGAGATTCAAGATAAATTACGTGAGCAGGTCACTGCGATGGCTAAAGCATTAAAAGTCGTTGGTTTAATGAATACCCAATTTGCTATTCAAAAAGATAACATCTATATTTTAGAAGTTAATCCACGTGCTTCACGGACCGTACCGTTTGTTTCTAAAGCAACGGGTATGCCATGGGCTAGAATTGCAGCACGTTGCATGACCGGAACATCTTTAAAAGAACAAGGCATTACTAAAGAAGTGGTTCCTGATTATTTTTCTGTTAAAGAATCCGTATTTCCATTTGTTAAATTTCCTGGGGTAGATTCTATCTTAGGGCCAGAAATGAAATCTACTGGCGAAGTGATGGGTGTTGGACGAACATTTGGCGAAGCTTTTGCTAAAGCATTGTTTGGTGCCGGTGATAAAATTCCAACTGGTGGTCGAGTATTCCTTAGTGTTAGAGACACCGATAAAAAAGGCATTGTGGCAATTGCAAAAAAACTATTAAAATCTAATTTCATTTTGATAGCAACCAAAGGCACTGCTCGGGTTATTACTGAAGCAGGGCTCGAATGTGCAATTGTTAATAAGGTATTAGAAGGTCGACCGCATATTGTTGATATGATTAAAAACAAAGAGATTAACTTTATTATTAATACCACTGAAGGTCGTCAAGCGATAGCAGATTCTTCGACAATTCGAAGTAAAGCGTTACAATATAAAGTGACTTACACCACAACAATGGCGGGTGGTGATGCGTTTTGTGTTGCAATTGAGTATCAAAACGAAGAACATAAGAAATATAAGTCAGATAATAATTCCAATTCGTATGCCGGTTCGGTTAATCGATTACAAGAATTACATCAGGAGTTAATGTTATGAACAAAGTACACATTACAAAACAAGGTGCTGAAAAATTACAGACGGAATTAACTGAGCTTAAAAAAGTTACTCGTCCTCGAATTATTAAAGCCATTGCGACTGCAAGAGAGCATGGTGATTTAAAAGAAAATGCGGAATATCATGCAGCACGAGAACAACAAAGTTTCGCTGAAGGTCGTATTCAAGAAATTGAAGGCAAATTAAGCAACGCTCAAATAATTGATGTCTCGACAATAACTGCGACGGGTAAAGTTATCTTTGGTGCGACAGTTAATATAATTGATTTAGCCGATGATTCTGAAATGACCTATCATATTGTTGGTGAAGATGAAGCTAATATCAAACAAGGAAAATTAAATATTAATTCGCCAATTGCTCGTGCTTTAATTGGTAAAGAAGAAGGTGATGTTGTTGATGTTAAAACACCGGGTGGCGATAAAGAACTTGAAATTGTTACCGTAAAATTGATTTAAAATTATGTATAAATCAGGTGAACGGATTCTATTAACCATTTGGATTGGCGGCATGTGGGCCATTGGCTATATTGTTGCTCCTACCTTATTTTCTATCCTTGATGATCGAGTATTAGCCGGGACCATTGCCGGGCGTCTATTTTTTATCATGAGTATTATTGGTATCTTCTGTTCAGTGGTTTTGCTTGCTGGACAAGTAATGCAATTTGGTAAAAACTGTTTTTCAAAGGCGAATTGGCAAAGTTGGATATTAATTTCGATGTTGCTTATTATTTTGATCGGGCAATTTATATTACAACCAATGATGAGTGAGTTACGCACAGCTGGACTTGAAGGTACAAATGCAACTCGGTTTGGACAACTTCATGGCGTTAGTTCTATCTTATTTTTAATCAATAGTTTGGGTGGTTTGGTTCTTATTGTTTTTGGTCTAAATCGAAGTTTAAAATAGTAAATATTTCTTAGCTGCTAATCTTCGTTTGTATTCTATTTTTATAATTCAATTTTATCTATGGTCTATCTTCTTTTTATTCACCCTTATTAATAAGCCGTGGGCTAAATAATTAAGGGTGTAAAAAAGTATTAGCCTTTAGGTAATATTATTTTAGCATCGTTAGTTTTCTTAAATAAAACTAATATATGCCCAATAGTTTGTACTGCAATTCCATTGGATTTAGTACAAATACTGGTGACTAATTTTTCGCGAGCGTCTTTATCAGCACAATTAATACGAACTTTTATTAATTCATGGTGCTCTAATGCAATATCAATTTCAGTATGGATATTGTCAGTTAAGCCGGCTGCACCGATAATGACGACAGGTTTTAATGCGTGAGCTTTTGCTCTAAGGAACTTACGTTGTTTCGATGTAATTTTTGACACTGGTTTAAACTCAATATAGGTAGATTAGTAACGAACTGAATTTTAACATGCTATATTGAGTAATAAAAATTATAATTTTTACTATTTATTGGCAGTTTGGATAATACTGTTATTTTTAAGTTAGTTCATAAAATCGATATTTTAGTATGGCGAAAAGTAAACAAAGCAAGGCATGGCTCAAAGAGCATTTTGATGATCCATTTGTAAAAAAAGCGCTGGAAGACGGATATCGCTCCAGAGCTGTCTATAAGCTACTGGAAATACAGAAAAAAGACCGGATTTTAAAACCTGGCATGTGGGTGGTCGATTTAGGGGCTGCGCCTGGAGGGTGGTCACAAATAACTGCGGATATTGTGGGTGATAATGGTCACGTAATAGCACAGGATATCCTTCCTATGGACAGTCTGGCTGGAGTTACCTATGTACCCGGTGATTTTACGGATGAAGCAACTGAAATTGCAGTGCAAAAAGCCTTAAATAATCATCCTGTTGACCTTGTTTTATCGGATATGGCACCCAATATTAGTGGAGTAAAAGCGATCGATGCACCCAAAGCCATGTTTTTGTGTGAATTAGCGTTATTTACCGCTGAAAAAGTCCTTAAAAAGGACGGGGATTTCTTAATAAAAGTTTTTCACGGTACGGGATTTGATGAATATGTACGAGAATTGCGCACTAAATTTGCTAAGGTAGTGGTGCGCAAGCCAGAAGCCTCAAGAGCGCGCTCTTCTGAGGTATACTTACTAGCGAGAAGCTACAATAAGTAGTTATAATGGCTAAATAGATCCAGACATTAGACGCTATATTGATGACAAGTATAGTATTTAAATGAAATAATTAACTATAAACTAAAAATAGTGTTGAGGTAGTACTTTGAATGATTTAACAAAAAATATCATCCTGTGGGTTGTGATTGCGGTTATCCTAATGTCGGTTTTCACCAATCTTAGTACCCGATCCAAATCAGTTGATATTGATTACTCTGATTTTATTGCTAATGTAAAAAATGGCAAAGTTCAGGAAGTCACTTTCCAAGATAAAGAAATATACGGTACGTTTATCGGTGGTGGCGATTTTAAAACCTACAGCCCAGAGACAGATAACAATACAATAATTGGCTTACTTGAAAAAAGTCGCATTAAATATAGCGCCAAGCCAAGAGAGACGTCAATTTGGTTACCGCTGTTGTATCAAATGTTTCCATTTATCATCATTATTGGTTTATGGGTGTTCTTCATGCGCCAAATGCAAGGTGGTGGCGGTAAAGGTGCTATGTCTTTTGGCAAAAGCCGGGCGCGTTTGTTGGGCGAAGATCAAATTAAAATTACATTTGCCGATGTTGCTGGTGTAGAAGAAGCAAAAGATGAAGTATCCGAATTAGTCGAGTTTCTAAGTGATCCCGGTAAGTTCGAAAAACTAGGTGGTAAAATTCCTCGCGGCGTTTTACTGGTTGGTTCGCCAGGTACGGGTAAAACATTACTAGCCAAAGCGATAGCAGGTGAAGCCAAAGTACCATTCTTTACTATTTCTGGTTCGGATTTTGTTGAAATGTTTGTTGGTGTTGGTGCTTCACGTGTACGAGACATGTTTGAACAAGCCAAAAAACATGCTCCTTGTATTATTTTTATTGACGAAATCGATGCTGTTGGTCGACACCGTGGTGCCGGTTTAGGCGGTGGTCACGATGAACGTGAACAAACATTAAATCAATTATTAGTTGAAATGGATGGTTTCGAAAGTAATGATGGCGTGATTGTAATAGCCGCGACCAATAGACCCGATGTTTTGGATCCTGCGTTGTTGCGTCCAGGCCGCTTTGATCGCCAGGTTGTAGTGCCACTTCCTGATATTCGAGGTCGTGAACAAATTCTTAAAGTACATTTGCGTAAAGTGCCGATTGATGATGACGTTAAAGCGTCAATTATTGCACGCGGTACCCCGGGTTTTTCTGGGGCAGATTTGGCTAATTTAATCAATGAAGCGGCATTATTTGCGGCACGTTCCAATAAACGTTTAGTTGACATGGAAGACATGGAAAAAGCCAAAGATAAAATCATGATGGGTGCTGAACGTAAATCAATGGTGATGAGTGAAGATGAAAAGCGTAATACAGCTTACCATGAAGCGGGGCATGCTATTGTTGGTTTAATGGTACCGTCGCATGATCCTGTTTATAAGGTGACTATCATTCCTCGTGGCCGTGCTTTAGGTGTCACTATGTTTTTACCAGAAGAAGATCGTTACAGTTACAGTAAAGAGCGGTTAGAGAGTTCGATTTGTAGTTTATTTGGTGGACGCATAGCAGAAGAGCTTATTTTTGGTGCTGAAAAAGTGACCACGGGTGCATCTAATGATATTCAACGTACAACTGAATTAGCACGTAATATGGTGACTAAATGGGGATTGTCTGAACGATTAGGCCCTATGACTTACAGTGAAGAAGAAGGTGAAGTCTTTTTAGGACATTCCGTAGCACAACATAAAAACGTATCAGATGAAACAACCCACGTTATTGATGAAGAAATCAGAGCTATTGTTGATAAAAATTATACTCGCGCAAGAGAAATATTGACTGAGAATCTGGATAAACTTCATGCCATGACTGATGCGCTGATGAAATTTGAAACGATTGACAGTGATCAAATTAAAGACATCATGGAGGGTAAAGATCCTCGTCCACCTAAGGATTGGTCAAATGATGATTCTCCTTCAGATGACACAAGTAGTACTGCGACAAAGAAAGAGGATAAGCCCAGCGGCTCGATTGGTGATACGGCAGGACAGCACTAATTTATCTTTTCAAGCTCTACTTTACAAACGGCCTTCACGGCCGTTTTTTAGTTTAGGGGTCTTTGTTTCAACTTGTTTAAAAACAGGATTAATTTTGTAGTGACATAGCAAACCATATTTTAATAGTCTAATCTCATATCATTCGATAATAATTCTATTTAAAAGAGGTTGTTATAATGTATGCAGATAAAAAGCTTATTCTCATAGGGCGTTATTCTGTAAACATTAAAGAGCTAATAAAAAACAAGTCTTTAGAAGTTTATTTGTCTCAAAGTCCCTTTATTCTTCTTGTCATCGCACTAACACTTTTACTGACACTGCCAAAAGCGGTGTCCCACGGTCTTGGTGGTGATGGTCAATTTTATGCTGTATTAGCTCGAAATTTATCTGAAGGCATCGGCAGTTTCTGGGTGCCATCATTTTCTGGAACATTACTGAGTTCTTTTTACGAACACCCACCTCTGGGTATCGGAATACAATCCATTTTTTTTAAAATTTTTGGCAATAGTTACCTAGTCGAAAAACTGTATTCGGTATCGACATTGTTGATTATTGAATTTTTTGTAGTCTTAATCTGGTTTAGAGTATTTAAATTTAATGACCATTTGAAATCATTATTTTGGTTGCCCGTTTTATTATTACTATTTATTCCAAGTGTAACTCATACAATTGGTAATAATTTATTAGAAAACACCATGGGTGTGTTTACAATTATTGCGATGTATTCATTATTACGAAGTATTGATACTGGTTTTAAACTGTGGTGGAATATTTTTGGGGCGCTAATGATTGTTTTGGCTATTATAACCAAGGGACCTGTTGGTTCATTTTTATTGGTTTTTTATCCAATTTATATGCTTTCAATTCGAACAATAGATCTTCGTACAACCATTAAAGCAACTGTTGTTTTAATAGGGAGTTTTGCATTAATTCTAGGACTATTATTAATGAACGACGAAGCAAAAAATAGTCTCTCCATTTATTTTAATAGTCAGGTGATGGGGGCTCTTAAAAACGGTCGTGGAATGGCCGTTAATAGTCATTTTTACATTATCGGGGAGTTATTAAAAGATTTAGTACCGATATTTATTTTTTTGGCCTTAGTGTATTTATACAAAGTTAAAAGTATAAAAAGTAATATATCTAAAAATTACGAAGTGATGAAATACGTATCGTTATTTTTACTCATTGGTATTTCTGCATCGATACCCAGCATGATAAGTTTGAAACAAAATATATCGTATATTGTAACGTGTTTTCCTTATTTTGCCATTGGCTTTGCGATATTAGCCGCCGTTGTGTTTGATACCAATGTTAAGCGTGATATTTCAACTATTGGAAAAACTATTTCTGTTCTTAGTATAGTGACAGTTGTTGGAGTTTTAATTTTTTCATTTACGAGTAATGATAGAGTGCTAAAACAGGAAAATTATTATTACGATGCGAAAATATTTTCATCCTATATCAGTAATGAAAAAATTATAGGGATATGCCCAACCCCGTCATTTCCGTGGGACATACACAGTTTTTTTGCGCGTTATTACCGAGTGAGCCTAGATTATAGTACGCCTTATCAATATAAATATTTTATAGGAACCTCAATCTGTGCGCCTCCTTCAAATTATAAGTACAAAGTTGTAACTTCAGAGTTTAAGCATTTAAAACTGTTTGAATTAATTAAATAATGCAAAGCTCAGATTTATAATTTTCCATCCATAAAAACAGCAAGTTCTTTAATGGTTTGGTATTCAAATAAATCAATAATATCTACTGTATCAGGATATTTTTCATCAATTTTCTGATGGATTTCAGCCAAAGTTAACGAGCTAATGCCTGCATCAAAGAAGTTATCATTAATATTTAATATGGTTTCATTTAATACCGATTTACAAATTTCTTTTAGCTCTTGTTCACGTGGAGTCGTGTCTTCATCTAAAGCCACATGTTCAGATGCATTGATAGTATTTAATTGCGCAATAACGTCATTAAAGTCACCATTAATATATTCATCACCGAGTAATCGTCTTTGAACTTTACCACTGGTGGTTTTGGGTATGCGTTTAACAGGGATAACATGATCGGCTTCTAATCCAGTTTGTTCATTAATTATTTTGGCAACTTCACGAGCGAGTGGCGCAAAACTCTCGAGATCTTTTCGGTATAATATAAAAACAATTAATTCATCACGTTGTTCTTTATCTTGACGCACACCATAAGTAACTATTTTTCCGAGTTCGATCTGTTTATGTTGCAGTGCGATGTTTTCGATATCGTGAGGATAATAATTTTGTCCGTGAGCGAAAATGATATCTTTAGTGCGACCAATAATTATTAACTCACCATCATGTAAAAATCCAAGGTCGCCAGTATTTACCCAACCATCACCGGTCAATGCGGTGCTATTGGCCTGCTCATTGAGATAGTAACCTTGGGTTACATTAGGACCTTTAATTTGTACATCACCAATAGTATCTTCGGCCAGAGTGCCGTTGTTAGTATCGGTAATTTTGACTTCACAATCTAAAACGGGTTTTCCTTCAATCGCAAAACTTAAACAATCATCATGCTTACTGTCGATGAAAACAACTTTATCTGCCATGCGGCATTGATGTCGATCAATGTAAATAGTTCGGTATTCTTCACCTTGAACCGGGAAGGCTACGGCTAATGTAGCTTCTGCGAGACCATACACGGTAAACATACTCGTTCGTTTTAAACCATAGCTTGACAGTTTTGTTAAAAATTCATCACACAAGTCAACTGAAATGGGTTCGGCACCATTGTACATTACGCGCACTGTTGATAAATCAACATTGTCTAAGGTTTTATCACCCAAAGCTTTTAAAAAATGTTTATATCCAAAGTTTGGCGAACATAATACTGTGGCTTTTTTACTGCTGGTTTTTTGCATCCAAAGTAGTGGGCGACGACTGAACATGTCGGTAGGAATTAAACATTGGCTCATATTGCAGGCAATCATATTGAGATGAAAACCAATTAATCCCATATCGTGAGTTAATGGCATCCAACTTAAACTAATGTCATCTTCGGTATAACCTGCACCTTGTGCAATGGCATTTATATTTGTAATAATATTCTTATGGGTTAGTACTACGCCTTTAGGATCACTTGTAGAACCTGATGAGAACTGAATAAAAGCAACATCGTCGGGTTGTGATTGATGTATTATTCCTTGTTCAGAGTTTATAACAATGTCTTCTAATGACACTGTTTTGGATTTTAAATCACTAAAACTTGAAGCGTTATTATGCGATTCAGCATAACTTGCTAGGCGTTCGATACTGTCGTTGTCTGCGATGAAATAACCATTTTTTAATTTTTGAAAAATTTTGAATAATTTACTTCGATGTTCATCGCTAATGCCAACGGCCACGGGTACTGGCACAATGCCACCAAATAAACAGGCCCAGAAAATATCAATAAAAGCAATATTATCTTTAGTGAATATAATTAATTCATCACCGGCTTTTAGTCCTTTAGCTTGAAGTTGATGCAATACGCTAAGTGAGCGATTGTATAAATCCAAATAACTAATTTCAGTTTCTGAGTCAATACCTTCTATATAACTTATTGTTCGGTTTTGATTTTTATTGGCTGTTAAGGCATCTACTAAAGTCTTAAATTCCAGAATATTAATTTTAGGCATAATGTATTTTTTATTTTCTATTCGTTATTTTCATTAAAATTGGATTTTTCGTGCGCAAGTTGACATCGGGCTCAAGCTCAATTTCTTTATCAGGAATATACTCTAGTCTAAATGATCTCGCCATTAAACCAATGTGTATTTGCATTTCTATTGTTGCAAAGAAATCACCGATACAGCGTCTTGGTCCTGCTGAGAATGGAATATAGGCATTTTTATGTTGTTTTTTTACAGCGGCATCGGTGAATCGTTCCGGATCAAAGGTTTCAGGGTTAGGCCAGTAATCGGGATGTCGGTGTAAAAAATACGGCGCTATAAAAATATCGGTGCCTGCGGGTACAAAATATTCTCCAATATAATCATCATTTATTGCTTTACGGCTATACATCCATACTGGTGGATAATAACGTAGCGCCTCATCGACGACTTGTTTTATATACGGCAGTTTGTCTAAGTTCTCAAACTCAGGGTATACCCCTTGTTCAACATTGGCATCGACTTCTTGATGAACTTTTCGTTCTACATCGGAATGTTGTGAGATAAAATACCAAGTCCAGTTTAAAGTAATTGCACTAGTTTCGTGACCGGCTATGATTAATGTCATGAGTTCATCCAGCAACTCTTTATCGGTCATGGCCAGATCTGTTTCTTTGTCTCGGGAGTCCATAAACATGGCAAGAAAATCAACTCTCTCAGGTTGTTGTTCGCGTCGAAAGCTAATTATTTTTAATAATAGTTTGGACACTTCACGAAATTTTATGACAACTTTTAAATCTCGAGTGAAATCGTCTGTTAAAAACTGAAAGGGATTACCATTTTGTTCTTTTATTAAGGTATCGAGATCATCTGATAAAATTGAGCGTAATACAATTTCTAGTGATAACTCACTGGCAACCTGTGTAATATCAATAACCTGATTGTTATTGGCTTTTTCAGTCCAGCTTTCAAATAATGCTTGATTACATTGCTGGATCTGGTTTGTTAGCTTTGCGATGACTTTACGTGTGAACGCAGGCTGCATCATTCGTCGTTGGCGTTTCCAAAATGGTCCATCGCTGACAATAATGCCATTGCCCAATAACATTTTGACACGGCTAAAACCAATACCTTTATTATAGTTTTGGTAGTTTTTAACTAGTATGTGTTTTAGGTAATCCGGGTTGTTTACGAGGTAACTGTCATTGGTTCGAGTAAGGGATTGAATGCGACATATGTCGGGGTAATTCGACATTAATGACTTCACAAATTCAAAAGATTCAGGGGTTGTATTGAGATCATGTTTCTCGTTTGGGCCCGGTGGCAGAATTTCAGTTTGGTTAGTTTTGGCTGTCATTTTGTTAATTCTAAGTATTTGATTTATATAATTATTTAGCTTGAGGCCGGTTATTTAAAAATAGTGGTACTATATAGTAGATTCAAGCACGAGAGAACGGCTTCATTTGAATTATCCTATTAATATTAATGGTAATAAATGATATAAATCAATAAAATAGCATCAGATTAAAAATTATGACAAATAATAATAAGTATGAGATTTTATAATGGCACGTAAATTAAGCTGGAAACGTAATTTAAGCTATAAGTTGTTACAACCAATACTCAATGGACTCTTGCATTTCTTTTGGAAGAGTTGTCGTATTGAAATTGTGGGCGGTGAACACGGCGATAGTATTATTGAATCCGGTAAACCAGCAGTTTTATGTTATTGGCATCAACAGCATGTTTTTGGTGCTTATTATGCTTTGGCGTTAAAAGATAAAGGGCTCAAGCTCGGTTTTTTAATCAGTCCATCGGTCGATGGTGAAGTGCCAGCTCGGATTGTGACATCTTGGGGCGCGCATCCAATACGGGGTTCTAGTAATCGAACTGGGGCACGCGCAATGCGCGATCTGTATAATGTCATCAGCAAAGAGGGAATTTCTCCGGTGAATACGTCAGACGGTCCCACTGGCCCGGTTTTTAAATTCAAACCAGGAGCTGTCATGTTGGCGCAACTGACTCAGGTACCAATGTTGCCAATTGCATTTGCTGCTAGTTCTTTTTGGCAGCTAAAGTCATGGGATAAATTCATTATTCCAAAACCTTTTTCTAAAATAGTTATTAGCGTTGGCCCTCCGTGCAATGTTAATAAACAAGCCACACTAGAACAGCAGGCTAGTATTGCAAAACACATGGAATCAACGTTAAACGCTTTGATCGAATCCGCCAAGAATAAATTAAAATAAGTCCTATGTTTCAACATATTTCAAATAATATCAGCATCATGGGTGTTTTAAATGTTACCCCGGATTCTTTTTCTGATGGTGGCCAATATACCAAGCTGGATGTGGCACTACAGCAAGCACTAACAATGGTAGAACAAGGAGCCAATATTATCGATATTGGAGGTGAGTCGACTCGTCCTGGGGCCGCAGCCGTATCGGCGAGTGAAGAACTCGATCGCGTTCTTCCTATTATTGAAAAGATAAAACAAAATTCCGATGTTGTTATTTCTATTGATAGCAACAAACCAGAGGTAATGGCGCAAGCGGTTAAGGCGGGTGCCAGCTTGGTTAATGATGTTAATGCTTTACAAGCTGAGTCAGCAATGGCTGTTGTGAAAAAACTGAATGTCCCGGTTTGTTTAATGCACATGCAAGGTAAGCCAAAATCAATGCAAAATTCGCCACGCTATACCGATGTGGTGACTGATATTAAATATTTCTTACAGAGTCGCGTTGATGCTTGTGTGGCGGCAGGTATTAATAAAAATAACATTATTATTGATCCTGGCTTTGGATTTGGAAAAACGGTTAATGATAATTTAGTATTATTGAATCGACTTAATGAATTTAAAGCGCTGGGATTGCCAATTTTAGTTGGTTTGTCGCGAAAGTCCATGCTCGCCAGTATTATTGAGCGAGACGTTGAGGATAGACTGGCCGGGAGTTTAACCCTAGCAACATTGGCACTATTGAATGGAGCATCTATAGTTAGAGTACATGATGT
>VAOX01021902.1_pt1 | contig 16452 bp, 15 predicted proteins | sample 3393891 | NCBI WGS metagenome assembly VAOX01 (sample SAMN08290429, study PRJNA428436) | hydrothermal vent metagenome | isolation source: Deep-sea hydrothermal vent chimney | place: Indian Ocean: Southwest Indian Ridge | depth 2822 m m | reverse complement strand
GACGCGATTGGCTGGATTGATTCCCCTTCTTTTATTAGGCGTTTTAAAACGGCGGGTGGACTACCGCCGCTATAATGGGGCTAGCCTGCTCGGTTTGCGCGGCGTTGTTATTAAAAGTCATGGGTCTGCGGACCGCACCGCCTTTCGGTTCGCCATTGAACGTGCCGTAGAGGAAGTTCGTAATGACGTGCTTCATCGGATCAATGAGCAAATGACCTTGTTAGCAGAGGAAGTCGCTTGATTTATTCTCGCATTGTTGGTACCGGCGGTTATCTGCCAGAAAAAGTACTGACTAACCACGACCTGGAAAAACAAGTAGAAACCAGCGATAAATGGATCGTTGAGCGCACCGGTATTCATGAACGACGCATCGCTGCTGATGGAGAAATGACCAGCGACTTAGCATTGCACGCTAGCCGGTGTGCCATCGATGCTGCCGGGATCAGCCCTGAGCATATCGACCTTATTATCGTAGCCACCACGACACCGGACCAAATTTTTCCCAGTACAGCGTGTCTTTTGCAACAAAAACTCGGTATTCGCGGTTGTCCGGCATTTGACGTTCAGGCTGTATGCAGTGGTTTTGTCTATGCGCTAGCAACCGCAGACCAATTTATTCGCGGGGGCCAATATCATTGCGTCTTGGTTGTGGGCGCCGACAGGCTTTCCCGCTTACTGGATTGGCGTGACCGTGCGACCTGCGTATTATTCGGTGATGGTGCCGGCGCCGTGATCGTCAAAGCAAGTGATACGCCTGGCATCATTTCCAGTCATCTACACGCCGACGGCAGCCACCACACCCAACTGGAGGTGCCGGGACAAATCGAGGATGGCCGTATCCATGGCCACCCTTATCTAGTCATGGAGGGCGGGGCTGTTTTTAAATTCGCAGTTAATGCTTTGGGTGCTGTCGTCAGTGAAGCGCTGGCTAGTAATCAAATGGATAAATCAGCGCTTGATTGGCTGGTGCCACACCAGGCAAATTTACGTATCATCCAAAGAACGGCGAAAAAATTGAAGATGGGAATGGATCGGGTCGTCGTTACGCTAGACAAACACGGCAATACATCCGCCGCGTCTATCCCGCTAGCACTTGACGTTGCTGTGCGTGATGGCCGAATTAAGGATGGCCAAACCATTTTACTAGAAGGTATCGGCGGCGGGTTTGCCTGGGGCGCGATATTGCTCCGATGGTGATAAGGAAGCAGGTAGCTGTATGAATATAGCCTTTGTATTTCCTGGTCAGGGTGCGCAATCGCCGGGCATGATGGCCGGGTTTACGAGTGTTCCGGCAGTAAGGGACACGTTCGAGGAGGCGTCGGATATTCTCGGGCAGGATATTTGGGCGCTTGTCGCGGCCGATGCTCGTGCGGAGGACCTCAATCAAACATGCAACACGCAACCGGTAATGTTGACGGCGGGCGTGGCAGTGTATCGCGCTTGGCGTGCCATTGGCGGAGAAGCGCCTGTGCTACTCGCTGGTCACAGCTTGGGAGAGTATACCGCGTTGGTTGTCGCTGGGGCACTGGAATTTGGTGCGGCGTTACCTTTGGTGCGATACCGTGCACAATGTATGCAAGTTGCGGTGGCCGAAGGAAAGGGTGCCATGGCCGCCGTCCTTGGTCTGGATGACGAAGTGGTGCGCGCAGCTTGTGCTCAAGCTACGCAAGACGGAATCGTGGCCGCAGTCAATTTTAACGCCCCAGGCCAAGTCGTTATCGCCGGTGAAAAACAAGCGGTTGAACGAGCAATGGTTATTGTCCGGGAAAAGGGGGCAAAACGCGTTGTCTTGCTGCCGGTTAGCGTGCCTTCTCACTGCGCGTTGATGCGCCCGGCAGCAGCAATGCTGGCAGAGTATCTACAAACGATTGAACTCACTCCGTCGACTATTGCCGTACTCCATAACACGGACGTTGCTGCCCATACTGAAGTCTCGGCGATTAAAGACGCTTTAGTGCGCCAGCTTTACAATCCGGTTCGCTGGGTAGAAACCTTGCGCCTGATGGCGAGAATGGAAATAACCCATGTGGCTGAATGTGGTCCAGGCAAGGTGTTAACCAGTTTAAATAAACGTATTAGCACCACGATCAAAGCGTTGTCATTAACGGATAGTGAGGCACTAGAAACGGCAATGTCTACACTCACGCTCCAATAATGACGTGAATCTTTATTAAGCTTAACTTAATTTTATCCATAAAATTTATGAGTGAAAGAAAAGCACTTCAAGGACAGATCGCGTTAGTTACCGGTGCCAGCAGAGGGATAGGCATGGCTATTGCCGTTGAGCTGGGGAAGCAGGGAGCGGTAGTTGTTGGCACGGCGACTAGCGCTGCAGGTGCTCTGGCCATCAATGATTGTCTGCGAGCCGCTGGCATTGTTGGTACGGGGGTCGAGCTGGACGTCACGTTACCTGTGCAAGTTGCGCAGGTAGTGAAACAGGTCCGCGAAGCCCATGGAGAAATTTCAATCCTGGTTAATAATGCGGGGATTACTCGGGATAATCTGCTACTGCGCATGAAAGAAACAGAGTGGGACGCGATCATGGAAACTAATTTGAAGTCAGTTTTTAGGATGTCTCAAAGCGTTCTCAAGGGGATGATGAAAGCGCGTTATGGTCGTATTATCACGATTTCTTCTGTAGTTGGTGTAACCGGCAACGCAGGGCAGACCAATTACGCTGCCGCTAAAGCCGGTATAACCGGTTTTTCTAAATCACTGGCACGAGAACTCGGCGGCCGTAACATTACCGTAAATTGCGTAGCTCCGGGATTTATCGATACCGATATGACGCGTAACATTGCTGAAAATCAACGAGATAAGATGATAAGTCAAATTCCTCTGGGTCGTCTGGGGAAGCCTGAGGAAATTGCTGCTGCTGTCGCCTTCTTGGCGTCGTCTCATGCTGGATACATTACTGGCGAGACAATTCACGTCAACGGCGGCATGCACATGGGTTAGTGGTTTAACTCAACAAATTTTGATAGAATCTCCCCGATTCTTCTATAGTGGAAATAGAAAGGTAAACAACCGATGGAAAACGTCGAACAACGTGTGCATAAGATCGTCGCCGAGCAGTTAGGCGTAAGCGAGGCCGAAGTCAAAGATGAGTCTTCATTCGTCGATGACCTGGGTGCCGATTCTCTCGACACGGTGGAATTGGTCATGGCGCTGGAAGAGGAGTTCGATTGTGAAATTCCAGATGAAGAAGCAGAGAAGATCACGACTGTCCAACAAGCTATCGACTACATTAACAACCATCAGAAATAATTCACAACCGTATCGTTTCTCCATAAAAAATTCTCTTTTCATTCTAGGGGTAGTTTTGTGTCTGGGCGCAAGGTAGTTATTACCGGGCTAGGTATTATTTCGCCTGTAGGTATTGGTGTCGACAACGCATGGTCGAATATTGTTGCTGGAAAAACCGGGATTGCCCGGATTACCCGTTTCGATCCTGCCGAGTTCGCCTCACAAATAGCCGGAGAGGTTAAGTCATTTGATGTGAATCAATATCTCTCCGCTAAAGAAGCTCGGCGGATGGATCTCTTTATTCACTACGGATTGGCCGCCGCGGTAGAAGCGATCGCTGATGCGGGAATCGCGGCTATGCCAGAAAATGCCGAGAGAATCGGCGTCAACATCGGTTCAGGTATCGGCGGTTTGCCATTGATAGAAGGAACTCACAATCAATTCCTCCATGGAGGAGCGCGGAAAATTACTCCGTTCTTCATCCCTGGGACTATCATCAATATGATTTCAGGCAACCTTTCCATTATGTATGGATTTAAAGGGCCAAATCTAGCGATCGTTACCGCGTGTTCAACCGCAACTCACTGTATTGGTAGCTCTGCTCGAATGATTGAATATGGAGATGCCGACATCATGATCGCTGGTGGCGCAGAATCTACGGTGACGCCACTGGCGATTGGCGGCTTTTCGGCGGCACGGGCATTGAGTAGTCGTAACGACGACCCTGGAACCGCCAGTCGGCCTTGGGACAAAGGTCGTGATGGCTTTGTGTTGGGTGAGGGCGCGGGAATTTTAGTGTTAGAGGAATACGAGCACGCCAAGGCGCGCGGCGCCAGAATTTATGCTGAGCTCGCCGGCTTTGGCATGAGCGCAGATGCTTATCATATGACCGCACCGCGCGAAGATGGCGAAGGAGCTGCTCGTTGCATGCAGTCGGCGATTCGTAACGCGAAGCTCAATGTTGATCAGATTGATTATATCAATGCTCATGGGACATCCACACCACTTGGCGATCTCGCAGAAACTATCGCGGTTAAACGTTGCTTCGGCGATCAAGCAAAAAAGGTGGCGATGAGTTCTACCAAGTCAATGACAGGCCACTTACTGGGTGCGGCAGGGGGAGTCGAGGCGGTATTCTCTACTCTTGGCATACACCATCAAGTCGCGCCGCCCACTATTAATATTTTCGATCTTGATTCCGCGTGTGATCTCGACTACGTGCCGAATACCGCCCGCGATATGAAAATTGATGCGGTGCTATCGAATTCGTTCGGTTTTGGTGGTACCAATGGAACACTGGCGTTTAAGCGCATTTAACTCGCGCGCCGTTGTCTTGCCAACAATGAGAGCCATTTTCGTTCCGTGCGCCCCGGCCTGGGAGTCTGTGCGTGTCTCTGCGCCGTCATTACGGGTCGCCTGATCTCGTCGCCTTGCACGCGGCCTACCCAAATCGCTATCCGTTCTTACTACAAACAGCGAGTGGCGGCGGTTGGGATATCTTATTTGCATTTCCTCGCAATTCCATCCGGTTGACATTGCGCCAGCTTGCCGCTGGCGCCACCTCTATTTTTTCGCAGATTGATCAAGCATGGCGATCTGACCGTCAATATTCAAAAGGAAACACCGCCGCGCAAGAGCTTGCGTTCCCTTTTCACGGCGGATGGTTTTTTTATCTTGGCTACGAATTACTGCACCAGTTAGAATCATCCGTTCCACTACCTGCTACTGATATGGATTTTCCCGTGGCCTTGTTTGCCAGAGTTCCGGCGGCAATCATGAATAACCGGACAACCGGTGAAAGTTGGTTATTTAGCGAACATGGGGAAAAAAAAGCGCTTGACCAAATGGAACGAGATAGCGAAAAAACACAGCCAGTCTCGCAATCTTCGTTTACCATCGATCACTGGGAAGAAGACGCCTCTGAGTATTTTTTGCATGGGGTGGAACGCATTCAACATTACATTCGGGAAGGAGATGTATTCCAGGTTAATCTATCCCGTGAATGGCGTGCGGTGATGTCGGCCGAATGTCATTCAGCCGAAATTTTCGCTAATTTATCCAAGTATAATCCGGCTCCTTTCGCCGCAATCGCTAACCTGGGCAATTGCCAGATTATCAGTTCCTCGCCAGAACGTCTCGTGCGCGTTCGTGGCGATCACATAGAAACGCGTCCCATCGCAGGCACGCATCCTCGTGCGTCGTTGCCAGAAGAAGATGAAGCGCTACGATGCGCCCTGACATCCAGCCCTAAAGAGCGGGCTGAACATATTATGCTAATCGACTTGGAACGCAACGACCTTGGGCGGGTATGCCGTCCCGGCAGCATTCGTGTCGATGAATTAATGGCGGTGCATAGTTATGCTTATGTTCACCATATTGAATCTAATATATGTGGTCGTCTTCGCGACGACGCTTCGCCAGGGACTATATTGCGTGCGCTGTTTCCTGGGGGAACGATTACCGGCTGTCCCAAGGTACGCACTATGCAAATTATCCGCGAATTGGAAAATACACCACGCTTAGCCTATACCGGGAGCCTTGGTTATTTAAACCATGATGGTTCAATGGATTCAAATATTTTAATCAGAACCTTATTGCGGCGAGGACGGCATTTATCTTTCCGAGCAGGTGCCGGAATCGTCGCCGATTCTATTGCTGACAAAGAATTGCAGGAAACGCGAGCGAAGGCAAAAGGTCTTCTAAAAGCAATGGGGTGCCATACTTCATGATACTCGTCAACGGTGTAGAAATAGATGACATATCCGTCACCGACCGCGGATTGGGTTATGGCGATGGGGCGTTTCGCACGTTGAGAATTCAAGCGGGTAGGGTGCGCAGCTGGCCACGGCAATTTTCCAAGCTTGAAGCAGATTGTGCCGCGCTGCGCATTCCTTGCCCTTCACGCAAGGTGTTGTCGCAAGCGGTAAGTCGTGCAGTGAGCGCCGAGTCAGATTGTATTGTCAAGTTGATTGTCACACGGGGAAACAGTGCGCGCGTTTATGCGCCACCGCCATTGCCGATAGTGACGTGGATTATGCTGACGACACCCGTGCCGCCAATGCTGCAGCAACGACAGAAGGCGGGTGTCAAACTGCGACTCTGCGAAACTCGCCTGGGCTTACAACCTCGACTGGCTGGTATCAAGCATTTAAATCGGCTAGAAAATGTGCTGGCGCGTATGGAATGGGATGACCATGAAATCGCAGAAGGTCTAATGCTGGATATTGAAAACTACGTGATCGCAGGAACCATGAGTAATATCTTTTGGGTTCGCGGCAACCAGCTTTACACTCCTGACCTTAGTCGTTGCGGTGTAGCCGGTGTACAACGCGCCCGTGTGCTAGATTATGCGCGAGCATTTGGAATAGTGATTAACATGAGCAGGCTGCGTCTATCTGACTTACTCGCTGCCGAAGAGGTCTTTTTGACTAACAGTGTGATTGGCGTTTGGCCGGTGCGTACGTTCGCAGAAAATAACTGGCACCCAGGCGACCTGACCAATACTATCGGGCAATGGTTACAAGAACAAGATGATTAAACGTCGTTTACAAAAGGCATGGCCGTTAATCATTGTCGTTGTTATTGTTGCCGCTGCAGTTGGTTGGCTGGTGCTCTATGCTTATTCAATATTACCTTTACCGTATGCGCCTTACCAATTCGAGTTGCGCCGTGGCAGCAGTTTACGTAGCGTTTCGCATCAACTCGCTCAAGGAGGGGTGTTGCGCGCTCCGTGGAAATTTACCTTACTTGTCAAACTCATGGGGAAGCAAAGTGATGTAAAAGCGGGTAATTACCAGCTAGACCGAGCTGTTACGCCGCTCCAATTATTCTATAAGATAACCAGCGGTAACGTGACGGAGCAAGAGATCACCCTTATTGAGGGATGGAATTTCAAACAGGTCAGAAAAGCGTTAGATAATAACCAGAAAATCGCCCATTTAAGTCGCGGAATGAGCGCAGCCAATATCATGCGGCGGGTCGGTGCAGCAGGAAGGAATCCCGAAGGATTGTTCTTTCCGGACACGTATTACTTTACTGCCGGTAGCAGCGATCTGACCATTCTAAAACGTGCTTACCAAACCATGAAAATTCATTTGGCTGATGCCTGGCGAGATCGTTCCGCTGGCCTACCATTTTCTACTCCCTACGATGCATTAATTCTGGCGTCAATAATTGAAAAAGAAACCGGACAAAGGAAGGAACGCTCACTCATTGCCGGTGTTTTCATCAATCGGTTAAAACTTGGTATGCGTCTTCAATCAGACCCTACGGTTATTTATGGCTTGGGGGCTAAATTTGATGGTAATTTACATAAAAGAGATTTGGTGACCGATAGTGCCTACAATACGTACACGCGTGCTGGTTTGCCGCCAACACCTATTGCCATGCCTGGCTTAGCGTCCATATACGCGGCATTGCACCCGGCGAAAACCAAAGATTTGTACTTCGTGGCAAAAGGAAATGGCACTCACCAATTTTCTCAGACACTCGCGGAACAAATCCGTGCGATAAGGCGTTATCAGCTAGGTGGCCGATGATTACTAGAGACGGTGTTTTTATTACGCTTGAAGGCATTGACGGTGCTGGTAAAAGTACGCACATTGCTTGGATAGCTCAATACTTACAACTGCGACACGCGGAAGTTATAGTTAGCCGAGAACCAGGTGGTACCACGTTAGGTGAGAAATTACGTCATTTACTATTAACATGTTCTATGCACGAAGAAACAGAAGCCCTGCTCATGTTTGCGGCACGGCGTGAACACCTAGTACAAGTAATTATGCCGGCGATGCAGCGGGGCGCCTGTGTTCTTTCTGATCGTTTCGTCGATGCCAGTTATGCTTACCAGTGTGGCGGTAGGGGACTAAACGAAGACAAGATGGAGGTGTTGGAGCATTGGACAATCCAAGATTGCCTTCCCGACCTGACGTTATTATTTGATGTCCCCATCACCGTTGCTCGGCACCGGTGTAATGCCAGCCATGAGCCGGATCGTTTTGAACAAGAAACGTGCGATTTTTTTGAACGCGTGAGAAACTTTTACCTTGAACGGGCCGATCGCTTTCCACACCGAATTCGGCTTATCGATGCTAATCGCCCAATTTCTGTCATTCAAGAAGAACTTGAGAAAATACTCTCATCTATATAACTTAACTAATGGAAATTTATCCTTGGCATCATTTGATAGGTATGCGGTTGTTAGGAGACAAATCTCATTTGCCGCACGCCCTGCTGCTCAGCGGGAGAGTCGGAACTGGTAAGCGAGATTTCGCGCTTGTGCTGGCGCAGAGCTTGTTATGCCAATCACCATCGAAAAATGGCATAGCCTGTAATCAGTGTTCTAGTTGCAATTGGTTCCAGCAAGGCTGTCATCCTGACTTTCGCCTACTTGAGCCTGGTGGTGGCAATGATACAAACGAGCTGGATACAAAACATCCAGGAAGACATCATGCGGGAACGAAGGTGGGGGCATTTATTACTGTCTCGATGATACGTGCACTGCTGGATTTTACGCATCTCTCCACTTACGCTGCTGGTATTCGTATTATTCTCATTTGTCCTGCGGAAGCCATGAATCTACAGGCGGCAAACTCACTTCTCAAAACACTAGAAGAACCGATTCAAGATACATTATTTATATTGGTTTCTCATCAACCACTCCAACTTATCCCTACAATACGCAGTCGTTGCCATTTAGTGGCGATGCCTCTTCCTTTGCGTTCGGAGGCGGAACAATGGTTGCAACACCGACAACTGGATCATCCAGAATCGCTCCTGGCACAGGCAGGTTTTGCACCATTAGCGGCGGTGCAACTTGCTGAAGAAGAATATCAAGCACAGCGTCACGCGTTGCTCTCACAGTTACTCCAGGAAACGCCACTGAATCCTTTTAGATTGTCCCGTGATTGTGAGAAATTAAATATATTCTGGATTATTAACTGGTTGCAGACTATTTCTTATGATTTAATGAGCATTAAATTGACGGGGAAAGTGCGTTATTTAGCAAATTATACGGCTGACTTACCAATGCTCATCAAAAACATTAACCTAAGAAAATTGATTAATTTTCATGACGAATTGATTGTTATCAAACGACATATCAACCATCCATTGAATACACGACTTGTTCTTGATAGCCTGTTCCTGTCTTACGCAGAAATAGGTGTTTGGCGACTAGCTCATAACCATGGATGACATTCAAAAAGCGGCCACAGCGCAGCGCCCAGGCGTCTTGTCTCTAAGTATAAAGGAGCGGGCTGCGTTGTATGCTGCATATATGCCCTATCTAAAAAATGGAGGCATCTTCATTCCCACGACAAAAACTTACCGCTTGGGTGATGAGGTATTTATGTTGTTAAGTCTGATGGACGACCCCAACAAACTCGCCGTTGCCGGTCGAGTGATCTGGGTAACACCAGAGGGTGCTCAAGGAGGAAAAACCCAGGGCGTTGGCGTTCAATTCAGCGATAATGAAAGCGGCATTACCGCACGCAATAAAATAGAAGGTTTACTCGGGGGAACACTGAAGTCTAGCCGTCGCCCAACGCATACGATGTGAGTAACGTAGTACACCTTAAATCTGCCGCCGATCGCATTTGTTAATTTTACATAATATACATTCTACGAAGTAGCTTCGATAGAGGTTTATCCCAAAGAGTGCTGGACAAATATCTCAGTTCAGTTGTTGGTTTTTTTGATAAAAGAAAAAAAGTTATTTGTCGTGGTGTTTGCTATTTGTGGCAGAGTAATGCCATGCAAGTCTGCAATCGCTTCGGCCACGTGTCGAACAAAAGCTGGCTGGTTGGTGGTTCCCCGATGAGGGGTTGGCGCTAAATAAGGCGAGTCAGTTTCGATAATGAGGCGGTTTAGCGGAGTTTTCTTAGCTACTTCGCGTACTGACGCCGCGTTCTTAAAAGTCACGATACCGGAATATGAAATATAAAAATTCATATCGAGGGCTTGTTGGGCTACTTCCCAGCTTTCTGTAAAGCAATGCATAACTCCACCTACCTCGCTCGCCTGCTCTTCTTTAAGAATGCTGAGTGTGTCTGCGCTGGCCTCTCGCATGTGGATAATCAGCGGTTTATTAACTTCTCGAGCGGCTCGTATATGGTTACGGAAGCGGTCGTGCTGCCATCCTATATTACCTTTGGTTCGGGAGTAATCCAGGCCAGTTTCACCAATCGCAACGACCTTAGTGTGACTCGCTAGCGAGATTAGCGTCTCTACTGTGGGTTCTACCTTGTTTTCATAGTCGGGATGCACGCCGACGGACGCAAATATATGCGGGTATCGTACCGCTAAATCAAGTACTTGAGGAAAATCATGGAGGTTGACGCTGACGCATAAGGCGTAGCCGACGCCATTATGTGCCATTTCATCGAGAATTTTGTCCAGGTGCTCGCTAAGGCTGGGAAAATTAAGATGGCAATGTGAATCGACTAAAGGATACATAAATATATTTACTTGAAAATGGATAATTACCGGATTTAGCCACCACCTCTGAGCTAGTCTAGATCAACCCGCTGTCCTATGATCAGCAGGAGCTTGCATAGCCACACTAATTTCGATAACCAGTGGTAGTAGCTAAGACCCAGCGGCACACGCCGTCGGGGCTGGCGCGCTTAATTAGCGAAAACGGGCAAGTGCCGGATCGGTCTCTGCTTGCTTAGGCAGACCGGTTATGGCGGGCAACTCGGCCATAGGTGGCAAACCGACCTTCATTTGAATTTTCCCTTGTTTGTCTTTCCAGATAATCGCCGGTGTGCCAAATGCACCGAATTTGCGCATTAACGCATTATTAGCCCGCAATTGGCGGATAGTTTTCGCGCTTGATTTGGCTAACGGCGCAATACCGCCTTCCATATGACCTACATTATATTTTTCCTCATTCTCACGAAATGCGGCAAGACGGTTTTTCGCTTCTAGGATAGCGGCATCCTTTCCGGCAGAGGTTTTACTTAAGTAGGCCACGGGAACCCAGCGAACTTGTAGTCCAACTTTCTCATATGGCTGGAGTGCCTTCCAGGCTAAATGGCAAAATGGGCAATTAGGATCGAAAATAACGTAAATCACCGATTTAGGTGCCTTTTGCTGTCCTTCTGTGATATGGACTGACCGCTCAAGCTGGGCGAATAGCGCCTTTCGATCCGGTTTTGGAACATACTTGTCAGTGTAGCGTGCTGTCAGATTGTTGCCGTCGGCATCGATCAACTCGCCCGCCAGTAACGTCTTATTGTCTGGTGTTGTAAAAACTAATGTGTAATGTCCGTTCCTGGAAAGGACCCAACCTTTCAGATTGGACACGGCAGCAAATGTTTTCACTACCTTAGCGCCGGACCGGGTCGCCATCTGGATCTGTTTTGGATAATTCGCTGCCTGAGTGCTCAAAGAAGCACTCATCAATGAAACGAAGGCCAATGTGGCGAGCTTGCTTGCTGGTGACATGATTTCTCCTAGGTATTTTTTGGTCTGTTCGCCGTGCAATGGAACACGCGAACCTTCGTAGACTGGATTATCGGCCATTATTGGTCAATGCTCTTATTTCACGCCTATTGCCGGCATCTCTCTGAGACGCAAAACACCATGCTCTGATGAAAGCCGCATAGTATATAGTTGTCACTTGCGTTCATTATCTCAGTTTTTAGCTGGTGCTGCGTACAGTGCGGTAATTTTCATTTTTACAACCGTGCCAGTCTGCGCTCGTTTCGCGGTGACAAAGGGAAACTTCTTTTCCACGTGCCGCCCTCGGCTGATACCCTTAATAATCAGCATTTCGCTGAATACACTGATTAACTTTAGTTTATGCTCGGCTAGCGCCATTAAGACAACTCCGCGACCCTTGGATAGTCTTTTCACTTCGTTTAACGGATAAACTAACATACGGTCGTCAGTGGAAACGCACGCAATATAGCGCGAAGCGCCTTCCATTTTGCTGATTTTGACCGGTGGCAACATCTGCTCATCAGCACCGAGGATCATCAACGATTTCCCCGCCTTTTGGCGCGAAACCATAGCCGCAATGCTAATCACAAAACCATAGCCACCGGAATGAGATAAGAGCACTGTGTCTTCCGGAGTCCCCGCGACTGCACCCACGATCTGAGTACTGGACTGCAACCCCACGAGCGACCCTATTGGAGCACCGTCTCCTTTACCACTCGGTATTTGTCCAAAGTTAAGCGTGTAGGCGCGACCATCTGAGCCTAAGAGAACGAATCGGTCAGGTGTTCGGCATTCGACAATAGCAAGTAACCGGTCGCCTTTCTTGAATGAGAGTGTTGCCGCATCGATATCGTGCCCATGGCGTTGGCGTAGCCATCCTTTTTCGGAGAGGATTATGGTAACCGGCTCATCCAGTACAACGACCTCGGTCAGTGAGGCTCGTGGTCCTGGTTGAATCAATGTGCGGCGGTCGTCACCAAACTCTTTGGCATCTTTGCGAATTTCCTTTGCAACTAGGGCCTTCATTTTCGCTGGGCTCGATAAGAGGGTATCGAGTTTTGCGTGTTCTGTTTGAAGCGCGGCGATCTCTTGCTCGATTTTGATCCCCTCCAAGCGCGATAACTGACGCAAGCGGATGTCCAAAATATCGTCAGCCTGCTGCTCAGAGAGAGTGAATTCGGTCATCAACGCTGGTTTGGGAGTATTTGATTCACGAATAATGCGAATGACGGCATCAAGGTTAAGAAATACCGTATGCCGCCCTTCTAGAATATGAAGGCGGCTATTAATTTTTCCCAACCGATGGCCGGAGCGCTTCTCGACGGTATCGATTCTAAACTGACACCAGTCTGACAACATCCCATATAGGGAACTTTGCGTCGGATTGCCGTCCAGCCCGACCTGAACTAGGTTAAGGGACACGGTTGTTTCTAAGCTTGTGTATGCTAAAAGCATACGAGCAAATTCATCACGGTCGATTTTGCCGTTTTTTGGCCCAAGTACTAACCGGATATCTTGTTCTTTATCCGACTCGTCACGTGCGCTCTCCAGCAGCGAAAGCAATAAGTTTTTTGTCTGCGCTTGCGCTTGGTCGATATTTTTCTTACCAGCTTTGGGTCGCGGGCTGGTTAACACGTCGATCTCGGATAATATCCTAGCGGAAGAGACACCAGGCGGTAGCTCGGTTATCACCATTTGCCACTGACCACGCGCTAACCCCTCGAAGAAATAACGTGCCCGCACCGCAATTGAACCACGACCACTCCGATAAGCATGTCTGATTTCTTGTTCGCTGGAAATAATCTGTCCACCACCGGGGAAATCTGGTGCAGGTATGTGGTTGAGTAATTGCTCCTGGGTAAATGATGATGAAACTACCAGCATGGCTGCCGCCTCACAAACTTCACGCAAATTATGCGGCGGAATTTCTGTAGCGATCCCGACACCGATTCCGGAAGCACCATTGAGCAGTAAAAATGGCAGTCGCGCTGGCAATATAACCGGCTCTTGGAATGAGCCGTCGTAGTTTGGTTTAAAACCAGCGGTTCCTTGATCCAGCTCTGATAGCAAGAGCTGCGAAATCGCAGTAAGTCTGACTTCGGTGTAGCGCATTGCCGCAGCGGAGTCTCCGTCGCGACTGCCAAAATTACCCTGACCATCGATTAGTGGATAGCGTAGCGTAAATGCTTGCGCCATGCGAACGGCAGCCTCGTATACGGCACTATCACCATGAGGATGAAATTTACCGATAACGTCGCCGACAATCCGTGCTGATTTTTTATGAGGCTTATCCCATTGATTAGCCATTTCCCGCATTGCGTAAAGAATGCGGCGCTGCACCGGCTTTTGCCCATCACGAACATCAGGTATCGCCCGCGACTTCGACACCGCCATAGCGTAGGCTAGATATGCCGTCTTGGCGTAGCCAGCGAGGTTATCGTCCGCGGCACCGTTCCCTCCAGCTGGTGGTGACGCTGGGGGATCGTCATGTCCATTGTCTGCCTGGTCGCTTGACGCCGCGCCGACAACGCTTGCGTCTTTATTGGATTCTGCCGCCACGGGATAAAACAAATCTAGCACGTTACCAGTTGCCGTTGAACTCATTCATCTGCCTCTATCAGGTGCCCTTCCGCCTCCATCCACATCCGGCGCGCCGCCACTTCGGATTTTGCCATCAAGGTATTAAAAACTTGCCACACATCACCGGAAAAATCATCAGTACGCAATATTAATAAGCGGCGCGTATCGGGGTTTAACGTAGTTTCCCATAGTTGAGGCGGGTTCATTTCTCCTAATCCTTTAAAACGCGATACGTGCCACGCTCCTTCCCGCACGTTGTCTTGACGTAGACGGTCGATGACCGCACTGAGTTCCCCTTCGTCCAGGCAATAATGTTTACGCGGTGGCCTGTTTTTTCCCTGCGCGGGAACATCTACTCGGTATAGTGGCGGTTGCGCGACACCTACGCGCCCAGCGCAAATCAATGCGGGAAAATGTCGGTAAAAAAGAGTGAGGAGCAGAACCTGAATATGGCTACCATCGACATCAGCATCGGATAAAATAATAATTCGGCCGTAGCGTAGGCTCGTTAGATCCGGCATATTCGCCGGCGTGTGCGGATCGACACCGAGTGCCACCGCAATGTCATGGATTTCATTATTAACGAAAATCCGGCTGGCGTCATGCTCCCAGCTGTTTAATATTTTGCCGCGTAGTGGCAGAATGGCCTGTGTATTCTTGTCCCTGGCCTGTTTGGCTGATCCACCGGCCGAGTCTCCTTCCACCAAAAAAATCTCACGCTCATTAAGATTGTCAGACTGGCAATCAGCTAGTTTTCCCGGCAATATGGTCACACCAGACGATTTGCGTTTTTCTATTTTCTGTCCGGCACGTTGGCGTAGCTGGGCCGTTTTGATTGCAATCTCGGCGATCAGTTTTGCCTGGTCCCGGTGTTCATTGAGCCATAATTCCAACGGGTCGCGTACCATACTGGATACCAGACGCAGCGCATCTCGTGAGGAAAGGCGTTCCTTAGTTTGTCCTTGAAACTGTGGTTCCAGCGCTTTCACGGATAAAACAAATGAAAGACGGGTAAAAACGTCCTCGGCCGTAAGCTTAGTTCCTTTGGGAAGTAACCCGTGATGCTCAATATAGCTCTTGATCGCGCCAAAAACGCCATCGCGTAACCCAGCCTCGTGGGTACCGCCGGCTGGTGTGTGAATGAGATTTACATAGGATTCGCGTATGGTTGCACCGTCTTCCGTCCATGCAATAGCCCATTCCGCGCCCTCCCCTTCTGCGAAAGATTCATGATTTGCCGGTGCATACTGCGCATGTTTCCAAAAAAGTGTGTCGGTCAGAAAATCGACTAATTGTGACTTAAGATAACCGGAAAGACCGTCCTGATAGCACCATTCTTGCTCATCCTTGACCACCGTTTCGCTATCTTCGATCATCAATTTAATGCGCACACCAGGAAGCAGCACCGCTTTGGCTTTCAACACCCGCGCCAACTGCGCCGCGGAAATATGGGTGGTGTCGAAATATGTCGATTCTGGCCATATGCGCACCACGGTGCCGGAAGCACGCTTTGCCGCCGACCCACGTCTAATCAGTGGTTCTACCACCTCACCGGCAGAAAAAGCAATATGATGAATGCCTCCGTCACGAGTTACCGTGACTTCGAGCCGACGTGATAGCGCATTGGTAACGGATACACCTACACCATGAAGCCCTCCAGCAAACTGGTATGCGCCACCAGCCGCCTTATCAAACTTGCCTCCAGCGTGGAGTCTGGTATATACCACTTCGATGGTAGAAACGCCCTCTTCAGGATGAAGGCCTACTGGAATGCCGCGGCCATCATCCGCCACAGAAATTGAGTTATCGGCATGCAATCGCACCGTAATAACACTGGCAAAACCAGCAAGCGCTTCGTCAGCGGCATTGTCGATCACTTCCTGAATGATATGCAGGGGACTCTCTGTGTGCGTGTACATCCCCGGCCGCTGCTTCACCGGCTCAAGCCCACGCAAGACGCGAATAGATGAATCTGAATAAGTTCTACTCATGTGCGGTTCTGTTTATGATGACACCGGGGAAACTACCACAAAATCCTGACTAACACCTCTCTATTGGCAGGCTGTTGAAAACCCCAGTTCATCGGGCACGATACCAAGAGAAGCTAACCTGAGGGAAGGATTTCGATGCGAGGCCCGGATATTCAGCGAGAGACCCTGTTCAGCACAGTCATTCCGGAAG
>VAOX01041615.1_pt1 | contig 16563 bp, 15 predicted proteins | sample 3393891 | NCBI WGS metagenome assembly VAOX01 (sample SAMN08290429, study PRJNA428436) | hydrothermal vent metagenome | isolation source: Deep-sea hydrothermal vent chimney | place: Indian Ocean: Southwest Indian Ridge | depth 2822 m m | reverse complement strand
TAAGCCTTTGAAAGTAAAGTTTTAGGCTTTCTTCCATCCGAGCCCCAAAAGGGTTTGTTGTCGATAAGGCAAATATATCCTTCACCACAATCAGTCAGACGGTTCTTTGTTGCAGAAAAAGGTGTTTCAACAAAGGTGAGTTGAGCATTGTTTTTATATTTGAAAGTATGTTTTACATTCTCAGCATTACAGCTATTCACAAAAAAAATAGCTGAGAAAAAAATCAGAAAAGAATAATGACGCATTTTAACTCCTATGCTTTAGCTAAAGCGGTATTAGTAATACGGGCAGGTAGAAAATAAAAATATAGGTTTCAAGCATATTTTTTTCTATTTAGTTACAGATACTGCTAATGCCGAGGTTATTTACAATGTCTACATCTGAGAATTGAAATCCCCCATAGCATTATTAAATCTTTACAAAGAATCTTTAAAATACATTAAAATACCAAGTATAAAGAAATTAATGAGGACAATAGTTCCATAAATTAAAACAATTATGGTTGAAAGGGCAAGTAAATAAATAAATGGTTTATTTTTTGGAGTGAGTATTTTATTAGAAAATCTTTTTAACATGGTTTTGGGGAAAACGATGGCTCTTATATATGCAAGTGTTTTCAGGAAATACAATGGGAAGGAATTAAATATAGATAGTTCATACGTACTAAAATATTTTTCATTAAAATAAAGGGGATCGAATTTTTTTTTGAAAAGATATGTCTGAATAATCATTAAAGGGATCAATCCAACAATTACCATCACAGCCATAATGACAATTAGAATAAAAGATAGCTTCATATAAGTTTCAAACATGATTAAATGATTTTTAGTTAATTACAAATTTTATGAATGCCAAGGCTATTCACAACATCAACATCAGAAAATTGCGATTTGTATACGCTGCCTGCAATTTCACCTGATATCCAGGATGTTGCAGCAGAAGCAGTTGCAGCTACAAGAATTATACCCCAACCAACAGGTGTTCCAATAAGAAAAATGGATATTACACCGCCTACAATAGCACCAGTGGTGGTTCCTATGATGGTTTTCACAGCAATCTCATTCTTCTCAGTCAATGTCTCAGATTTTGCAATTTGATAGCAACTTGCAGCCAGACCGACACCCGCAAGAATAACGCCGCCTTTTGATGCTGCGCTTGATATTTTACTGAGTTTATTCAAATGCTGTGTCATTGATTTAGTTGGATTGAGGCTGCGCCCCGGCTTTAGTTTAAATGCATTTTTAACTTTACTATCACCATAAATGGTTTTATCCAGTATCGGGCCAATATTTTTTGAATAGAGGTTAAGTTTACTGTTTCTGATTTTATCAAATTCATACTTAGTAATCGCCCCACTCTTGTATTGCTGGTAAGCATCAGGGATACCGTTCAATAAAGACATGTTTGATTTCAGCGTTTTTTCTAGTGTAAATAAGGCCGTACCACCACCAGCAAGCCCAAGAGATAGCCCATGATAAACCGGAGCGGTCGCTTTAACGGCTTTTTGGGTATCCGGGTTCATCGTTGCCCAAAGATGCTTGATTTTATTGGTTTCACTCAGCTCAATGGGAGCCAAACACATATTGCTAGCCGCCGTTCTCAGAACAATAAGTTGCCCCGGCTGGATAATATTTGGATTTTTAATGCTGGGGTTATCAATTAATACCTGTTTCATCATATCTTGGATACGATTTTTCTGCTCAGGGTAATACGTACTAATAATGCCAGATAATGTTTCGCCAGAAGATACATGATGAAAGTAGAGATCTTGAGTGGGTGAGGGCAGTAAATCCGTTTAGCATGTTCTTTCCTTGTTTTAGTGTCCATTTATTTTTGAACCCCAATACTAGCAATAAAAATCACTAAAAACGACTAAAAATCATGCAGGGAGATAAGGGCATATTGAGGGTACAGGCTCGGTTTAAGGCAAGCGGAAGTTTTGAGCCACAGTTGGAGCGTGTAGTAAAACAGGGCATTTTGCTCGATTAGCTCAAAATTTAACCTGTTTTTCGTCTTGCTTAACCCCCCAATAAATCCCAAAATAGCTGAATGTCTGAATCGTTTGTCCATCTTTCCCTGCACACCGAATATTCCATTGTTGATGGCATAGTACGCATAAAACCGCTTGCCAAAATGGTGGCTGAGGCGGGTATGCCGGCGGTGGCATTGACCGATCAGAGCAATATGTTTGCCTTGGTGAAGTTTTACCGAGCCTGTCAAGCGGCGGGGGTGAAACCCATTATCGGGGTGGACTGTTGGGTCAGTGGAGAAGACGATTCTACTCAGCCCACTAAGCTGACCTTATTATGTATTAATAATATCGGTTATTTGAATCTCACGCAGTTGGTTTCCAGAGGGTATACCGAGGGGCAACATCGCGGCATTCCAATGTTGAAAAAGAGTTGGTTTGAAGGGCAAACCGAGGGTTTAATTGCATTATCAGGTGGCCGTACGGGTGACGTTGGCATGGCTTTGTTAAGCGGTAATGCAGAGTTAGCCTCTTCACTTTTAAATGATTGGACGTCCCTTTTTCCAACTTGTTTTTATCTGGAATTACAGCGTACAGGGCGTGAAAATGAAGAAGACTATTTACATGCCGCGGTAAAACTTGCCATTCAACATGATGTACCGGTGGTGGCAACGAACGATGTGCGTTTTCTCGCGACTGAAGATTTCGATGCACATGAAGCACGTGTTTGTATTCATGATGGTCGTACCTTAGACGATCCCAGACGACCAAAGTTATATAGCGATCAACAATACCTACGTTCGCCAGAAGAAATGGTTGAGCTGTTTAAAGATATTCCTTCAGCCATTGAAAACACAATCGAAATCGCAAAACGTTGTACGGTTGAACTCACGTTAGGTAAAAATTATTTACCGGATTTCCCTATTCCTGATGGCTTAACCATTGAACAATTTCTCGAAGAAGAATCACGCAAAGGTTTAGAAAAACGTTTGTATCAATTGTTTGATCCTGATGCTGACGACTTTGAAGAAAAACGCAAAGAATATTCTGACCGCTTACAAATCGAACTCGATGTTATTAATAACATGGGTTTCCCCGGTTACTTTTTAATTGTTGCTGATTTCATACGTTGGGCAAAAGAAAATGATATTCCTGTCGGGCCGGGTCGTGGTTCTGGTGCAGGCTCAATTGTTGCCTATGCGTTAACGATTACCGATCTTGATCCCATTAAATATGATCTGTTATTTGAAAGATTCTTAAATCCTGAACGTGTCTCCATGCCCGATTTTGATGTTGATTTCTGTATGGAAGGGCGCGATCGGGTTATTGATTATGTTGCACGAACCTATGGGCGAGACAAAGTTTCGCAAATTATTACTTACGGTTCAATGGCGGCAAAAGCGGTTATTCGAGATGTGGGTCGTGTACTCAGCCATCCTTATGGTTTTGTTGATCGTATTGCAAAACTCATCCCCTTTGAAATCGGTATCACACTAGATAAAGCGCTTGAACAAGAGCCGCAATTACAAGAACTTTATAATGAAGATGAAGATGTTGCAGGGCTGATAGATTTAGCAAAATCGTTAGAAGGTATTGTACGTAACGCCGGTAAACATGCCGGTGGTGTTGTTATTTCCCCATCAAAACTCACTGATTTTACACCGCTATATTGTGAAGAAGATGCGTCTAATCTGGTAAGTCAGTTTGATAAAGATGATGTTGAAGCGGTTGGCTTAGTTAAATTCGATTTCTTGGGTCTAAGGACTCTCACTATTGTTGATTGGGCAGTGAAGACCATTAACGGCATTAAAAAATCAAAAGGTGAAGAGCTTCTTGTTATTGAAGATATTCCGCTTGATTGTGAAGACACCTTTGATTTATTAAAAGCCGCAAACACCACTGCAGTGTTCCAGCTGGAATCACGCGGCATGAAAGATTTAATCAACCGTTTACAACCGAGTAATTTTGAAGACATTATCGCCTTAGTTGCCTTGTTCAGACCGGGGCCATTGGGCTCAGGCATGGTAGATGACTTTGTAAATCGTAAACATGGTCGTGCGCGTGTTGTTTATCCGCACCCAGATCTTGAAACTATTTTAAAGCCAACCTACGGAGTTATTTTATATCAAGAACAAGTTATGCAAATCGCGCAAGTGTTGGCGAACTACTCACTTGGCGCGGCAGATATGTTGCGTCGAGCCATGGGTAAGAAAAAACCAGAAGAAATGGCTAAGCAACGTCAAATATTTACCGAAGGTGCATTAGCGCGTGATGTTGATGAAAAAACCGCAACCTATATTTTCGACTTAATGGAAAAGTTTGCCGGTTACGGTTTTAATAAATCTCACTCGGCTGCGTATGCGTTGGTGTCTTATCAAACTGCATGGTTAAAAGCGCATTATCCTTCAGAATTTATGGCAGCCGTATTATCAGCCGACATGGATAATACCGATAAAGTCGTTACGTTGATCGATGACTGCAGTGAAATGAAGTTAAAGGTCGCACCACCGAATATTAATCTCTGTAAACATCAATTTACCGTTGATGGCGACACTATTATTTATGGGCTGGGTGCAATCAAAGGTGTCGGTGAAGCAGCGATTGATGGTGTGATTGAAGAACGTGATAAAAAGGGAGAATTTAAAAACCTCTTTGATTTTTGTCAACGAGTAGATTTACGCAAAGTAAACCGTCGTACCTTAGAAGGTTTAACCATGGCAGGGGCGATGGATATCTTTAAACAACATCGTTCAACTATAATGGCGACTTTACCCGACGCCTTAAAAATTGCCGATCAAAAATCACGAGATGATCAAGCGGGCATACAAGATATGTTTGGTATGGACGCTGTGCCAGATGAACAAGGTAATGCAAGTGGCCCCGAAAGTTATACTGTACAAAAAGATTGGAGTGAAGAACTCCGTTTATCGAATGAAAAAACCACATTGGGTTTATATTTAACTGGCCACCCAATTAACCGTTATTTACCAGAACTAAAACAAATCGTCAGTGGTCGTTTGTCGGAAATGAAACCGACAAAAAATGCCACGGTAATTGTCGCCGGTTTAGTGGTGGGTATGCGTGTAATGACCACCAAGCGCGGTGATAAAATGGCCTTTTTAACATTAGATGATCGCAGTGGACGAATGGAAATGGCGGTGTTCTCTGAAGAGTTTAATGCCAACCGTGAAAATTTAGCAAAAGATAAACTCATTGTTGCCAGTGTTGAAGTCAGTATTGATGATTACTCGGGCGGCTTTAAAATGCGCGCCAAAGAAATTTATGACATCAGTCAGGCGCGTGAACGCTTTGCTAAACACCTAACGGTAACCGTTGATCACGCAGATGCAGCAAATGGTTTTATTAACGACTTACAACGTGTCTTAACTCCATTTAAAGAAGGTTCTTGTCCTGTCGTTGTTAATTACCGTAAAGATGATGCTAGTGCAGAAATACCTCTAGGCAAAGAATGGCGTGTACACCCAACGGATGAACTCTTAAACCGATTGCGCGAATCAATCGGTGAAAAACAGATTAATATTATTTATTAATTATGGACAATTCTTTTAAGGGGCTTTTTGCAGTTCATTCCGCGGTTTTAATTTTTGGTTTTACCGCATTATTTTCTAAACTTATTTCTTTAACTGCATTAGAGATTACGTTACTGCGTAGTATTTTTGCAGCGCTGATCATACTTGTTCTATTTCTATGGAAAAAACATCCCCTTAAGTTAGCGCAAGCAAAAGACTACGGTATTGTTATATTACTCGGCGTTTTGCTGGCTTTACATTGGGTAACGTATTTTCATGCAATGCAGGTTTCAAGTATCGCAGTGGGGGTGATTGCCCTTTATACTTTTCCTGTGATCACCATATTTTTAGAACCTTTATTTCATGGTGAACGACCTCATACTAAAGATATTATTAGCGCTTTTGTGGTGTTGTTCGGCATTTATTTATTAGTCCCTGAGTTTTCTTTAAGTAATGAAACCACGCAAGGTATTTTATGGGGAGTGTTGTCCGCGTTTTTATTTGCGCTTAGGAATATCATTCAAGGACAGTACTTTAAAGGCTATTCCGCGAAACACAGTTTGTTTTATCAAACGTTGGTGACCTTTGTTGTTTTACTTCCCTTTTCGTTTTCCGTGATTCCTGAAGTGAGTGCGGTTCAGTGGGGGCAGTTATTTATCTTAGGTGTGTTCTTTACAGCAGTTCCGCATACCTTATTTGCCTTTAGTTTATTGAATCTTAAGGCAAAAACAGTCAGCCTAGTTGCCTGTGTTCAGGTTGTTTACGCAACAATTTTTGCGGCTCTCTTATTGGGCGAGTGGTTTGAATTATCTACTGTGCTTGGTGGTTTAATTGTGGTTTCTGCCGCTATGTATGAATCTTACACGGCAAGTCGCAAGGCATAAAATTACTGAAATGTGACAATAATACTGGTTGTCACTGTTATAATTCGCTAAAATCACCTCATATTACTAATTATAAGATGTTGTATTTATTATGAATTTAAATTTTCTTGATTTCGAACAACCGATCGCTGAGCTTGAAGCCAAAATTGAAGAGCTACGTTATGTGGGTTCTGATAATGAAATTAATATTGGTGATGAAATATCGCGCCTTAAAGGTAAGAGCCACGACTTAACCAAGTCCATTTTTTCTAATTTAAAAGCAGCACAAGTTGCTCAACTTTCACGTCATCCCCAGCGTCCATACTTTATGGATTATGTTGAACGTATTTTCACTGATTTTGAAGAACTCCACGGTGATCGTGCTTTCGGAGATGATCCTGCACTTGTTGGTGGTATGGCAAGATTAGATGGCCGTCCAGTGATGATTATGGGTCAACAAAAAGGCCGTGATACAAAAGAAAAAATTAAACGTAATTTTGGTATGCCTCGTCCAGAAGGGTATCGCAAAGCATTACGTTTAATGAAAATGGCAGAGCGTTTTAAATTACCTATTTTAACCTTTATCGACACACCGGGTGCTTATCCGGGGATTGATGCGGAAGAACGTGGTCAGAGTGAAGCGATTGCACGTAACTTACTTGAAATGTCTGAGCTTAAAACACCAATTATTAATACTGTAATAGGTGAAGGTGGCTCAGGTGGTGCTTTAGCCATTGGTGTGGGTGATCGATTAATGATGCTTGAATACAGTACCTACTCCGTTATTTCTCCTGAAGGGTGTGCCACTATTTTATGGCGCAGTGCAGATAAAGCGGCTGAAGCGGCTGAAGCGATGGGCTTAACGGCACAACGTTTAAAAGAACTTCAATTAGTTGATGAAATTATTCCTGAACCGTTGGGCGGCGCACATCGAGATATTGATGCTGTAGCATCGAGCCTTAAACACGCGTTGATTAAAAGTTTAGATAATATTACCACTACTTCGATTGATAAAATACTCGATCAACGTTATGAGCATTTAATGGCATACGGTAATTATTCAGAGTAATTTTTAAATATTTTGATCGAGGAGAAGAGTAAGAATGATTCTTCTCTTTGATATTTCTTTATAGGGTTTGTTGGCAGTATGTCTTTTACCCCTGAACAATTAAAAAAAAATATTTCTGACTATATTGAATCCCCGTGTATTTGGGTTGCTTATAGTGGAGGTTGCGACTCTCATGTTTTATTACACTCCCTCGCGTCATTACGTTCTGAAATTCAAATTGACATTAAAGCCATTCATATAAACCACGGTTTAAGTCCGTTAGCGAATGAATGGGAAGAGCATTGCCGAAAAATCTGTCTCGATTTATCTGTTTCTTATACAGCCATTAGTGTTAATGCAAAAATTCCAAATCGTAGTCCAGAAGAAGCTGCTCGACTTGCACGTTATGCTGAGTGGAGAAAGCTACTCAATAAAAATGATGTCATTTTGTTAGCTCATCACCAAGATGATCAAGCTGAAACTGTGTTTATTCAATTATTACGAGGGGCTGGTGTTAAAGGCTTAGCTGCAATGCCTATGCAGCAAGCTTTTGCCAAGGGCAGGTTAGGGCGTCCGTTATTAGGTTTTTTACGAGAAGAAATAACTTGCTATGCGGTAGAAAAAAATCTTAATTGGATTGATGATCCCAGTAATTTTGATACAGATTTTGATCGTAATTTCCTTCGTCATGACATTATTCCGTTATTAGAAACACGCTGGCCTTCATTAAAGAAAACCTTGTCGCGAACGGCAACACATACAGCAGAAGCCGATCAACTTTTAACGGAGCTGGCATCGCATGATTGGCGTAAAGTAAAAAACAATCAACAAATTAAAATTGCTGATTTATTAAAGCTTGATGCAAAACGTCAGCGTAATATTGTGCGGTATTGGTTGGCAAAAATTTGTCACTTAACATTACCCGATACCGTGCATTTGCAGCGTATTTTAGATGAAGTTCTCACCGCAGCAGAAGACGCCAAACCCGAAGTGATTTGGCGAGGCGGAGAAGTGAGGCGATATCAAGGATTGCTTTACGCACAAAAAAAACATCTTGAAGTAGATCCTAGTAGCTCTTTTTTCTGGAAAGATTTAAGTGTTCCCTTGAAGATAAATAACGGTGAGCAAACTTTACATATAGAGTCATCGTTAGGTAAGGGATTAAGCAAGGAGAAACTTAAAAATACAGAAATAATGGTTAAATTCCGACAAGGTGGGGAAACATGTCGCCCAGTGGGGCGAGGTCAAACCCATCAACTAAAAAAATTATTTCAAGAATGGCAGGTTCCTCCATGGTTGCGCTCAGCCATTCCCCTTATTTACGTTAATGGAAAGTTAGCTGAGGTAGTGGGCTATTGCGTTTGTGAGGATTTTGCCGCAGAGAAAAACGAAGCGAGTTGGCTGCTGGAGGGGGTTTAACATGCTGTTTTTTATCGCTTTAGGATTGAAATGTAAGGCAAAAACACTCACAATAGGGCTCAATTCAACGGCATGATGGCATTTACTCAAAAGGTGTGTTTTCAGGCTACTATCTCCACATAATTTGGCGTATTAATGACGAAATTTGTTTTCATCACTGGCGGTGTTGTGTCTTCCTTAGGCAAAGGCATCGCTTCAGCATCTCTTGCCGCAATTCTCGAAGCTCGCGGCCTTAAAGTCACCATGATGAAGCTCGATCCTTACATTAATGTAGATCCGGGCACCATGAGTCCATTTCAACACGGTGAGGTTTTTGTTACCGAAGATGGCGCAGAGACTGATTTAGATTTAGGTCACTATGAACGCTTTATTCGCACCCCAATGCGTCAGTCCAATAATTTTACGACAGGCCGAATTTACGAAAAAGTAATTAGCAAAGAGCGTCGAGGTGATTATTTAGGGGGGACGGTACAAGTCATTCCACATATTACTGATGAAATTAAAAACAGCATTCACGCCGGCTCAAAAATTAACGGTGAAGAAGCTGATGTCGCAATGATTGAAATCGGCGGCACGGTGGGTGATATTGAATCATTGCCTTTTCTTGAAGCCATACGTCAAATGGGCTTTGAATTAGGGCATGACAATGTTCTATACATGCATCTAACTTTGCTACCTTACATTCCAACTGCGGGTGAACTTAAAACCAAACCAACACAACACTCGGTAAAAGAACTACGATCAATCGGTATTCAACCGGATGTTTTATTGTGTCGTTCAGATCGTTCAATCCCAACGAGTGAACGTAAGAAAATCGCTTTATTTACCAATGTTGAAGAACGCGCCGTTATTGAAGCATTGGATGCGGATACAATTTATCGCATACCTTTATTATTAAATGAACAACATCTGTATGATATTGTTGTCGACAAACTTCGATTAGATGTACCTAAGGCAGATTTATCTGAATGGCAGGATGTTGTTGATGCTATGGATTCACCAACAGATGAAATCACCGTTGCGATGGTAGGCAAATATGTTGATTTAACTGAAGCATATAAATCATTATCAGAATCATTGATTCATGCCGGTTTGCATACACACACTAAAGTAAAAATCACCTATATTGATTCAGAAGATATTGAAAATGAAGGAACAACTTGTCTTGATGGGATGGATGCAATTTTAGTCCCCGGTGGTTTTGGTTTACGGGGTGTGGAAGGAAAAATTGAAGCAGTGCGTTTTGCGCGTGAAAACAAGGTACCGTATCTTGGTATTTGTTTAGGAATGCAAGTTGCGGTAATTGAATACGCACGTAACAAAGCGGGTTTGAGTGACGCACACAGTACAGAATTTAAACAAGCAACAAAAGATCCTGTTATTGGTTTAATTACTGAATGGACAACATCTGAAGGTCAGGTTGAACAACGTGATGAAAGTTCAGACTTAGGTGGCACCATGCGATTAGGTGGGCAAGAGTGCAAACTGAAAACAGAGAGTCATGTTCGTGATGTTTATGGTAAGGACATTATTGTTGAACGCCATCGTCACCGTTATGAATTTAATAATAACTACCGTGCGCAATTAGAAACGGCAGGCTTAACTATTGCTGGTACTTCAATGGATGATAGTTTAGTTGAAGTGGTAGAGTTAAAAGAACACCCTTGGTTTATTGCTTGTCAATTTCACCCTGAATTTACTTCAACACCACGTGATGGGCACCCGTTATTTACAAGTTATGTAGCAAAAGCAAGAGAACTAAAAATGTCAGTGGCTAAACAAAAGAAAGCCAGTTAAAAATTCTTACCCACATATTAAAGAAAGAGAGATTGTAATGTCAGCAAGCGGTTCTATTATTAAAGAAATTATTGGTCGTCAAATTATTGATTCACGCGGTAACCCAACAGTTGAAGCCGATGTGATTTTAGAGTCAGGCACGATGGGACGCGCAGCGGTTCCTTCCGGTGCATCAACTGGCGCACGTGAAGCAATTGAATTACGTGACGGTGATAAATCACAGTTCATGGGTAAAGGCGTAACTAAAGCCGTTGCTTTTGTTAATGGGATTTTACGTGATAATTTAATTGGTAAAGATGCAAGTGACCAAGCTGCTATCGATAATTTAATGATTGAACTTGATGGCACGCATAACAAAGAAAAGTTAGGTGCAAACTCATTATTGGCTATTTCAATGGCATGTGCACATGCTGCAGCTAACGAAATTAACATGCCTCTGTTTAGATATTTATCAACAGAAGATAACTTCAAAATGCCTGTGCCTATGATGAATATCATCAATGGTGGGGAGCATGCTGATAATAGTGTTGATTTACAAGAATTTATGATCATGCCTGTCGGCGCTAAAGATACATTAGAAGCTATCCGCATGGGTTCAGAAATTTTTCATACGTTAAAATCAGTTCTATCCGCAAAAGGTATGAATACTGCAGTGGGTGATGAAGGTGGTTTTGCACCTGATTTACCTTCTAATGAAGCTGCAATTACCGTTATTCTCGAAGCTATTGATAAAGCGGGTTACAAAGCCGGCGAAGATATTATGATTGCTATTGATGCAGCAAGTAGTGAGTTTTATGAAGACGGCAAATACAATCTTAAATCTGAAGGTAAGATTTTGTCTTCCTCCGAACTGATTGACTTATTTGAAGATTGGGTTAGCAAATATCCTATTATCAGCATTGAAGATGGTCTTGCAGAAGACGATTGGGATGGCTGGAAAGAAATGACGGATCGTTTAGGTAAAAAAATTCAGTTAGTGGGTGATGATTTGTATGTTACTAATACTTCAATCTTTAAAGAAGGGATTGATAAAGGCATCGCTAACTCTATTTTAATTAAAGTAAACCAAATTGGTACATTAACAGAAACTTTTAATGCGATTGATATGGCGAAAAAAGCGGGCTATACCGCAGTTATCTCGCACCGTTCAGGTGAAACTGAAGATACTACGATTGCAGATATCGCTGTGGCAACCTGTGCAGGACAAATTAAAACAGGTTCAATGTCACGCTCTGATCGTGTTGCTAAATATAACCAATTGATTCGCATTAATGAACAGCTTGGCAAAGATGCGATTTACCCAGGCAAAGATGCTTTTTATAATTTAAAATAATAGTTGCTCAGACTTCAGTCTGACAAAATATAAAAAAGGAGGAAAAGTTGATGCGAATACTTGCTGTCATACTTAGCCTCCTTTTCCTTATATTACAGTATGACCTTTGGATTGGCGAAGGCAGTTTGCGTACAATTTGGCGATTAAACTCAGATATTACTGAACAGAAAAAAGAAAATAAAAACATCTTTCAACGCAATGAATCACTTCTTGCCGAAGTGAATGATTTAAAAAAAGGTAATGCAGCAATAGAAGAGCGTGCTAGAAATGAACTAGGCATGATTAAAAAAGGCGAAACCTATATTCAAGTTGTTGACGATAATAAAACGAAAAAATAAATCTTTCTTACTCTATGAATAAAAAAAACACTATTTGGGTCATTATACCTGCTGCGGGCGTTGGCCGTCGCATGCAAACAAAGACACCTAAGCAATATTTATTATTGAATGATAAGAAAGTTATTGAGCATACAATTAATGTTTTTGATAAACACCCTTTAATAGCAGAAATTATTGTTGTTGTATCACAAGAAGATGAATATTGGCATAATATAAAAATAAATTCGTCAAAGCCTCTGCATACTGTGTTTGGTGGAAAAGAACGTTGTGATTCTGTTTTAAACGGCTTAAAGTATTTAGAGAATAAAGCAATAGATGATGACTGGGTTTTAGTTCATGATGCTGCTCGCCCTTGTTTGCGAAATGAAGATTTAACTTTATTAATTAACTCACTAAAACATCATGAAGTGGGTGGTATTCTTGCAGTTCCCGTTAAAGATACGATGAAACGTTCTACCTCTAATAATATAATTGAGACAACTATTTCTCGAGATGATTTATGGCATGCGTTAACACCACAAATGTTTCGTTATGGCTTGCTAAAAAAATCGCTTGAATCTGCATTAAATAACAATGCACTTGTTACTGATGAATCTTCTGCGGTTGAATTATCGGGTTATCAACCCTTGTTGATAAAAGGTCATACAGATAACTTAAAAATAACTGAACCAGAAGATCTTGTTTTAGCATCATTTTATCTAAATCAATCATCCGTTTAACCACCAAAGAGGACTATTGTGTAATGCGTATTGGACAAGGCTATGATGCCCACAAATTTAAGAATGGTGGGAAACTCATTTTAGGCGGCGTTAAAATTCCTTATGAAAAAGGAATGGAAGCACATTCTGATGGAGATGTGGTTATACATGCCTTGTGTGATGCGTTGTTAGGTGCAATGGCACTGGGCGACATTGGTAAATATTTTCCTGATACTGACGATTCATTCAAAGGTATTGATAGTCGAATTTTACTAAAAGAAGTCATGAATAAAATTCGTGAGGGCGGTATGAAGTTAGGTAATGCAGATATTACCGTGATTGCACAAGCGCCAAAGCTTGCTCCGCATATTCAAACTATGCGTGAAATACTGGCTTCAGATATGTCCACAGCAATCAGTAATGTAAGTGTTAAAGCAACCACAACAGAGAAAATGGGTTTTACTGGTCGAGCAGAAGGCATAGCTGTCACCGCTATTGTTTTACTTGTTTAATGTTTGATTTTTCTTCTTATCACTATGCGAATAGTGAACCAACCTTGTCGGGCGTTATTCGTAGCCACTTTTCTGATTTTAAAGTTGATGAGAAATTTGCTTTTGATGCTACGGGTGAAGGTGAACATGCTCTGTTGCATATAAAAAAACAAGATACGAATACTGATTGGCTTTCACGACAAATATCAGATTTAGCCGGTGTTCGTAAAGTTGATGTAAGTTATGCAGGGTTAAAAGATCGTCACGCCATAACCACACAATGGTTTAGCGTATGGCTTCCCGGCAAGCCTGATCCCGACTGGTCAAAACTTAATTCAGAAAATGTAGAAATATTAAAAACAATTCGACATAACCGAAAATTACGTCGCGGCAGTTTACGAGGCAATCAATTTACATTAATTGTACGTGATGTTGAAGGTGATGCGTCTGATTTAACTCAGCGTATGGATGTTGTTCAGAAAGATGGTGTACCTAATTACTTTGGTGATCAACGTTTTGGTATTGATGGTAAAAATTTAGAAAAAGCAGAAATCATGTTTGGCGGTAAACGAGTAAAAGATCGCTTTAAACGATCTATTTATTTGTCTTCTGCTCGATCTGCTATGTTTAATGATGTTTTATCACAACGCGTTAAGATGAATAAATGGGCAAATGGAATAGCCGGTGATGTTATGTTACTCGATAATAGTCATAGTTATTTTTTAGCAGAAGAAATAGATGATAAAATTATTCTACGCCTTAAAGAACATGATATTCATCCAAGTGGACCACTCTGGGGAAGAGGGGATTTACTTTCAAAAGGCACAGTGGCAGAAATTGAAAATAAATTACCTGATAAATTTGAATTATTTGATCGTGGGTTAAAGAATGCTCGTCTTGATCAAGAACGTCGGTCTTTACGTTTATCGGTTAATGACCTGAACTGGAATTATGATATAGATAACAAACTTCTTGAGTTATCCTTTTTTTTGCCTGCAGGTGGTTATGCAACATCAGTATTGCGAGAAATTGTAAATCTTAAATAACGATTTATTTTTTTAATAAAACATACACCGCACCGGTGCCGCCATCTTTTGCTTGTGCAGAAGAAAAAGCAAGGACACTGGGATGTTGCGGCAACCAATAGGCAACATGAGTTTTCAATACGGGTATTTTTTGTTCTGAGCGGTAACCTTTGCCATGAATAATGCGAATATAGCGTATCTGTTGTTGCTTACACTCGTATAAAAAATCTTGGATTGCTGTTTTAGCTTCATTTACCGTGTAACCGTGTAAATCTAATTCTTCTTCAATGGGAAAATCACCTCGGCGAAGTTTTTTTTGTACTTTTTGTTGAATGCCAGAGCGTGCAAAGAATAAAACCTCATCTGTGGCTACATCGCGTAAATCGATCGGATCGGATAATGCTTGTTGTGAGAGGTTTATTTCTGTATCGGTTAAATCTTGCTTATATCGCGGCTTGGGGGATGGCTTGTTTTTGGTTTTTTCTACTCTGTTGTCTGATTTCAAAGCGCGCACATCCAACATTTCATCGAGAAAACACTTTTGCTCTTCATCGCTGATTTTATTCACCTTTTTTGAATTTTTATTGGACATATACTATTCATACTATGGGTAATTAGGCGCTTAGTGTACCATTAAGACCAAATTATTTTAAAAATAGAAAAATATGCAAATCTTAATTAGTAATGATGACGGTGTAGAAGCTCCGGGAATACAGGCTTTAAAAGAGGGCTTAGCAGATATGGCTTCGCTTATTCTTGTTGCCCCTGATCGTGATCGCAGTGGCGCAAGTAACTCTTTGACTCTCGATAGCCCTATTCGCGCTAAAGAAGTTGCGGATAATGTGATTAGTGTAAGTGGTACGCCGACGGATTGCGTTCATTTGGCTCTTACCGGCTTACTAGAAAATGAACCTGATATGGTTATTTCTGGCATTAATGCGGGTGCAAATATGGGGGATGATGTGCTTTATTCCGGCACGGTAGCTGCGGCGATGGAAGGGCGCTTTTTAGGCTTGCCGTCCATTGCAATTTCCTTAGCGAGCAATGGTGGAAATGAACCCTTAACGCATTACGATACAGCGGTTCAAGTTGCTCGTTTTTTAATTAAGCGGCTTGAAAATGCCCCTTTTCCTTCAAATACGATATTAAACGTCAATGTGCCAGATTGCCCATGGGAACAAATAAAAGGTATTCAATCCACGCGTCTTGGACACCGGCATAAAGCAGAACCGGTGATAAAAGATCATGATCCTCGTGGACGAAATATCTATTGGGTTGGCCCGCCTGGAGCGGAACAAGATGCGGGGCAGGGCACAGATTTTTATGCCTTAAAGAACGGTTTTGTTTCAGTCACCCCATTACATGTTGATTTAACACGCCATGAAGCACGTGATGGGCTTTCTGATTGGCTTGAAAAAGTATGAATTATGACTTAAATGGTATTGGAATGACGTCACAACGTACGCGGGATCGTTTAATTCAGCGCCTACGTGAAGAAGGTATTCATGATGAGAATGTGCTTGAAGTTATGCGCCAGACTCCTCGGCATATCTTCGTAGATGAAGCATTGGCGAGCCGTTCTTATGAAGACACCGCACTTCCTATTGGACACGGCCAAACGATTTCCCAACCCTATATTGTTGCAAGAATGACAGAGTTGCTTATCGCTCATGGGCCATTAAAACGTGTTCTTGAGGTTGGAACCGGTTCGGGCTATCAAACTGCTATTTTGTCTCCTTTTGTAGAACAAATATTTACCGTAGAACGAATTGCTCCCTTGTTAGCTCAGGCAAAAGAGAAACATAGAGCATTAGGGCTAACTAATATTCGATATTTACTGAGTGACGGAAGCTGGGGATGGCCTCAACATGCGCCCTTTGATGCCATTATTGCGACAGCAGCACCAGAAGAAATTCCTGCCGAATTACCTGAACAGTTAGTTGATGGGGGACACCTCATTATCCCTCATGGCTCTGCGGCACAGCAACGCCTCAGTGTAATTGAGCGAGTGGCTGAATCGTTTAATACCACAGATTTAGATATGGTCAATTT
>VAOX01024858.1_pt1 | contig 16567 bp, 15 predicted proteins | sample 3393891 | NCBI WGS metagenome assembly VAOX01 (sample SAMN08290429, study PRJNA428436) | hydrothermal vent metagenome | isolation source: Deep-sea hydrothermal vent chimney | place: Indian Ocean: Southwest Indian Ridge | depth 2822 m m | reverse complement strand
CGTTATTTCCGCCGCCGTTGTTACCGCCGCCGTTATTTCCGCCGCCGTTATTACCGCCGCCGTTATTACCGCCGCCGTTATTTCCGCCGCCGTTGTTACCGCCGCCGTTATTTCCGCCGCCGTTACCACCACCAGGTTGTTGGTTCCCCGGTTGATTCGTTGTTCCTGTATCTGTAGTTGTAGTATCTCCACCACCACAGGCGCTTAATAGCATGACACTTAATCCTAAAATTATATTCCGTCGTAAATGAATCATCGACCGTATCCCTCACTTTTAAATTGATTCTAATCTGTAAAAATCGCAAATGTTATATTAAGATATTAACATGTATTAAAAGTTGATTTGTGTCATTAAACAAAAGGATATGCCTTAATCGTATGATTTTTATACTATTTTTTGTTTATTTTTGTGATGGGTCTTACAATAATCTGGGCTTTTTTCAAATTTTGATTCAGTCTAACTAACGGTAAATTATTGCTGGCTGACCGTGGTTTCGTCAGGAGACTGTTTTATTGCTGACAACTTTTACATTGGTATGAGCTGCGTTAATTTGCTAGAATCCCCCCTTTTGTCCAAAATATTTTATTCATATAAAACAATGATTTAGATAATTTTATAGAATCATTGTTGATAATTAGTATTTGCCAGATTTCGATGGAGCCCACACATAATGAGTAGTTCAAGCATGAGAGCCAATTTTCTCTCATTCACCGGTAGAGCCAAAATATTACACACGACTTGGTTAGCATTTTTCGTGACCTTTTTAGTTTGGTTTAACCACGCGCCATTATTGGCTGTTATCCAAGAGACCATGGGCTTAACCGATCAACAAATTAAAACCTTGTTGATTTTAAATGTGGCACTCACCATTCCTGCTCGAATTATTACCGGGATGTTGGTGGATGTTTATGGTCCGCGTAAAACCTATACTGTTATGTTGCTTGCGACGGCGGGTTTAAGTTTTTATTTTTCGTTAGCTCGTAGTTTTGAAGCGTTAGCATTAGCACGATTTTTAATGGGCTTTGTTGGTGCGGGTTTTGTTATTGGCATTCGAATGATCAGCGAATGGTATCCCGCTAAGCAATTAGGCTTGGCCGAGGGTATCTATAAAGGTATGGGTAATGTTGGTTCAGCTGTTGCTGCGGTGACATTACCAACATTGGCATTAATGTTTGGCGGCGATGATGGCTGGCGTTATGCAACGGGTATCACCGGTGTGATTGCGTTAATCTATGCTGGCATTTATTACATCTCCGTCAAAGACACTCCCGCTGGTTCAACGTATTTTAAACCCAATAAATCCGGTGGTTTAGAAGTGACTAGTAAACGTGATTTTTATTTCTATTTACTCATGAACATCCCGATGTACGGCGCAATGGCGGTGTTAACCTGGAAGGTTGAGTTATTGGGTTTGTTGACAAGTTTTGCTGCTAATGTCATTTACGTGGTTTTGGTTTTGATTTATATATTTCAAGCGAATCAAATTTATAAAGTGAATAAAGACATTTTTGTTACTCCAGTTCAAGAAATGTTGCGTTACAATTTCAAACAAGTGGCTATTTTAAGTATCGCGTATGCCGTCACGTTTGGCTCAGAACTGGCGGTGGTGTCGATGTTGCCACTATTCTTTAAAGACACCTTCTTAATACCAGCCGCATTAGCAGGTGTGTTTGGTGCCAGCTTTGCGGTGATTGATGTTTTGTCGTGTCCTTCTGGTGGTTTTATTAGTGATAAGTTTGGTCGTAAAAAATCCTTAGTGGTTTTATTATCGGGTGCATCTGTTGGATTTTTTGCTATGGGTCAAATTACCGATCAGTGGCCAATTGCGCTTGCGGTTGCGGTGATTATGTTTGGTTCCTTTTTCCTTGGTTCTGCAGCAGGTTGTGTGTTTGCTTTAGTACCGTTAATTCGACGACGACTAACTGGACAGATAGCCGGTATGGTTGGTGCCTACGGTAATATTGGTGCGGTATTATTTTTGACTGTATTTTCGTTTGTTACACCGTCTACATTTTTTATTACCATTGCAGGTGGTATCGCATTTGCGGCAATCATTTCGTTATTTTTAGATGAACCGAAAGATGCCATGATGGAAGTGTTACCGGATGGTACTGTGCAAATGATTGAAGTACATTAATACTGATTAATCTATTACTACTATTAATAAAAAAAGAGGCAATGCCTCTTTTTTTGTTTGAGTTATTAAGGATTAAATGAATTATTCAATCATCTAACTATTTCACCTCTTCAATTTCGAGTAAAAAGGTGGTTCTATAACCAGTGTAACAAGTCGTCACGTTTAATGAACTCACATACACAGCAATAGTATGCAAACCTGCAGAGAGTCCTTTGCAATAACCAACAACGGTAGAATGATCTAATCGCGTTTCATCGTTCCCCGAATTAAACTTATATTTGTTATAGGTTAGTTTTTGGCTGGGACACGATAGGCCGTCAATGCGTATTTCCCAATCACAATTGCCTGGTTTATTTCGTAAAGTATTCATTCCAAAACTATCAGTATAAGTAATTCTTAATAGACTGGCGTTACTTGTTTTTACAATATCCAGATTTCGGTCTCGGACAAAACCAGTAGTGCGAGAATCAAATATATGGAAGCGGTTCTTATAAACAGTTTTACTTGTTTGATCAAACACTGATGCGGATGTACCATCGTCACACTTAATGGTGGCACTGCCACTATTTTGAATGGCGGTACAGGAGCTACCATTTATTCCTGCAATTCCAGCTTGACCTGTATCGCCTGTATTACCTGTTAATCCTTGTGGGCCCATCATACCAATATTTCCTTGCAATCCCTGGGGACCTGTTGCGCCGATATCACCTTGCAATCCCTGGAGACCTGTTGCGCCAATGTCACCTTGTATACCTTGAGGACCTGTTGCGCCAACGTCGCCTTGTGAACCTTGAGGGCCGACTGCACCAAGAGTCAGATCATAACTGTTACTTTTATCTTCATCATCTTTGGTCATGATTATTAGTCGATAATCACCGGCTACAATTCCGGGAGGTAGATATGCTGTAATGGTGTTATCAGTCCAGTTTTGAATGACAATTTCTTCATTACCGAGTAACACTTTTCTATCGTCATCGTGGTCTTCCTCACCGAATAAGTTCACCCCGATAATAATTAATGATCCTGTCTCGATATCAGCATTGACACTGATAATTTTTAACTCATCATCATCGTCCTTTTCATCGGCTATTACGTTGAAACTAGAAAATAGAAAAAAAACTGCAATGATAGGTAAATACCTATTTTTAATATTCATTAATTTCATTCAGATTACCTCGATAGTGTGGTTCATAGAAGTAGCGGAATAAAAGTTAATATCTTTAAATTTTTTTTATAAAACACTAAAAAAATTAAGCCTAAAAATAATAAGACTAAAATATTTAAGGCTACAATAAAGCACTATTTTTGTGTTTTTAAAAACCAAAACCAGTTAACATTTTTTTTGTAATATTTTTACTATTGCCAGTATTGATCGAAAAACAGACTATCATAAAAATATCTTAGTATATAAAATGAGGAGTTCAGAATGTCTTCTGTTGATGAAATGATCAGTATAATATTAAAAAATGAAGGCGGTTTTGTTAATCATCCGGATGATCCCGGTGGTGCGACTAATTATGGTATTACCCAAAAAACATTATCAGAATACTATGGGCGTGATGCGACTATTGATGAGGTCAAAGATTTGGATGAGTCTGTTGCTCGGGAGATTTATGAAAAAGACTATTACTTTGCACCTAAGTTAGATCAACTACCCGAGTCTATTCAAGCTTTTATATTTGATTGCGCAGTCAATCATGGCCCGCGCCGGGCGATTAAATTTGTGCAAAAGGTCTGTAACAAATCAGGTTTTAAACCCGTGTTAGCTGAAGATGGTGCGATGGGGCCTAATACCAAAGCACGAGCACATCATGCAGATCACGAGATGGGACATGATTTTTATGCAGAATTAATTGAAGAGCGTAGAAAATTTTATTTAGGTATTATTGATGCAAAACCATCTCAGAAAGTATTTCTTAATGGTTGGATGAATCGTATTAAGGCTTTTGAGGCGGAGCTTGCACATTAGATAAATTTTATTGGCAAACTTTACTTGTTATAAGCCTATACCCGAAATGACTAAAACGTATTAAAAATTGTAAATATGCGCAATAGTCATTTTGGGTAGAATACCTTAAATTTATAAAATACTAGCGTGTGATTTTTCTATTATAAAAACACTGGTGTTTATGGTATGTTTTTTCTGTTTGCGTTACATTGCCATCAAATCGTGGATCTTGAGGACGATCGTGTCCATTCATAAACGCGGCAACATCCCAAGCTTGTTGGTCTGTTAAACTGTTGGGCTTTCCAAGTGGCATATTTGCTTTTATGAAATCTGCTGCGGTATTTATTCGATGCATACCAGCGCCCCAATTAAAAGAGCCTGTACCCCATAAAGCTGGAAATGCGTAACGGTTTTTGTTTTTTGTACCTTGGCCTTGATCGCCATGACAAATAGCGCATTTTGATTTAAATATTTTTTTACCTCGTGTAAAACTAGGTTTTTTAAGTGGTTTCGTTAGCTTAGGATAACCGCGACCTAATAATGGTTTTCCAACAGGAGCACCAGTTGCTAACCAATAATGATATGTTACTAATGCGGTTAATATTTTACTGCCCGCTGGGGGGGCTGTGCCGTTCATACTGTATTTAAAACAGCCTTGAATCCTTTCTTCGATGGTATTGACATGATCATTTTTTTTACGATAAGCAGGGTACATAGGATAAGCTGCCCAGAGTGGTGCTGAATTAGCTTTGCGACCGCGGTCTAGATGACAATTGACACAATTTAGATTATTGCCAACATATTTATCGCGTAACTGCTGGGTATTTTGAAACAAGGACTTGCCATAACGAACGGCATCACCAAATGCATTATTAGTAATGGTATCTTCATTGGGTGGTGTAAACTGAATAGCATTTTTTGAATTTGCGGGTAGCTCTAGTTGGTAGTCTTTGTCTTGATTTTTATTGGCCGAGACTGGATTCGGTACGGCGATTAATACAAGTAGTACCGGTGTAATCATTTTTTGTAGTGTAAGCATAATAAAAGCTCCTGAAATATTACTTTTTGACAGCGGGTAGACTAGAAAAATAGGCACTGACAGCCTTAATTTCTTTTTTACTCAACCGTTGAGCAACTACTTTCATTAAATCATTCGAGTCATTCTTTCGGGTTCCCGATTTCCAAGCTTGAATTTGTTGTTTGATATAACTCGCGTGTTGTCCGGCGAGTGTTGGAAAATGTTTACCAATTCCATAACCGCCACGGCCGTGACATGCAGAACAAGCTGGAATGTTACGCGACCAATTACCGATTGTTGCCAACTGCTCGCCTAGTTTTAATGTCGATGCAGATATTTTGGTGCTTTTTGATGAGGCCGATTTTAAATTAGTAAAATAGGCAGCAACAGCCGATGTTTGTTTTGTGGTTAAGGCCTTTGCGATGGGGCCCATTATGGAGTTTTTGCGTGAGCCATTGCTAAAGTCCTGTAATTGTTTAATTATATAATATTGATTAAGATTATTTAATCTAGGAAAGCCTGCAGCAGCAATGCCTTTACCTTGAGCGCCATGACACGATATACAAGCAGTCGCACCTTTGGAATTGCCTTTTACGGCGATTTCTTTCCCAAGCTTGTTATTGAGTTCTTGACTGGAAGTGATTGAGCTAATAGATAATAGCATTACTATTAAGATTGTTTTAGATTTGATATTAAACATCGAGTGATACTCCGTTGTTATTGAAGTTAGGATGTTTCAATAAGTTAATGCAATAATAGTATTATTATACACCACCAAGCTAAACTAAATTAAAAATAAGTTGCTGATTTAGCGATTGATAGGAAAGGATGGTTTATTGATGATGACTGAGCGCTAAAGCGAGCTTTGGGGCATATTGTTAAAATAAGTGTTTGAATATAAACGCAGGGTAATCCTCACACCTTAATTATCTATATTCTATACATTAAAAAAAGCGAAATAACCTCTGTCAAAAAACAGCATCGAGGCTATTCCACTCCTACTTGAGGTAGCTATTGTAAACGGGAATTATTTAATTGCATTGTTAGTGCCATTGTCAACTAATCCACCGGCAACATTATGTTCAAATTTATTACGTAATACAGTATTACCTGAAGCTACTGCGGTGAACCCCGGTGCAACACAACCACCAGCACCACATAATCGAATGCCAGCAGCACCATTATTCTCTAACTTATTTTTAGTGATAATATTATTATCGCCTTGAACTTGAATGCCATCTAGGCCACTTTTTTCGATTTTATTTTTGGATATAATATTTCCAGTAGAATCACTTTCTGGTGTTTCTTGAATAATAACAACACCTAAACGGGTCGCGCCTTCTATTTTATTTTTGATCATAGTAGTTTGGCTTGATGCAATGTGTAAATGATCTTCGTAATTACCTTCTAGTTTATTTTTAGTAATCAGTGTTCCCGTTGCTCGTAAAACCAGGATTCCACGTGAAGCCGGTGTGAATGGTTCTAAGTTACTGCCAATTCTTTCACGTTGAATTTTACATTCTGTAATGGTGGTGTTATTTGCTGGTGGTCGAACAAACACGCCTAAGTCGCGTTTGGTGGCATGTGTATCCGGATGAATAGTAGCTAATTTTGCAATAGTAACATCAGGTGAAAACACATCAAAAATAATGTCAACGGGTACACCGGGAGGTGCAAATTTTGGATTTAAATCACCACCTGCAGAAATAATAACAGTTTTCTTAGCACCTTTTCCAAGGATAGTTAATCCGGCTTTACCTGCTGGAATGGTAATATTTTCATGAAAATCACCTTTTCCGATATGAATAGTATCACCCGCTAATGCAGTGTTAACCGCTGTTTGGATGCTGGCACAGGGCGCAGCGCTACTGCATTGTGCACCATTGCCCGAAGTAGAAACATAAAGCTCATTGGCAAAGACGCCACTAGACAAGGTTAATGCTGATAATCCAATAAATATTTTTTTCTTATAATCTAAATTCATAGTTGTAATGCTCCATTCGACTGGTAAATGTAATTTATATAATCAAGGTCGCTTTTATAATGTGACCAGTTGGTAATCATAAAAGGTGATTATCACTGAAGTATCACAAAATTTATTCATTATGCGATTTAACTACTCGGTCACAATCACAATAATTTTATTGTTAAAAACAGTATTGGAATATAATGTTACAAAAATACAAGATAAATTAATGAAAGCTCGGTTTGCAGTAGATTTTAAAATTCACTTTATTACTTTTATCTGCATTTGACTGTTTTAAAAGAAACAGGATAAAGACAGTTGAGTAGAAAAATGGCTACTCAACTGTCGGACAGATTAATAAAAATAATTTAGCATTATTTTATTATGATGCTGTGTATGTATAAGTAGTATTTAACCATCCATTTTGATAATACCAAAATGTAACATACAACAATGAACCATCTGTCGGAAGTGTATTAATCGTGATACCGGTAGAATTTACTGCTTGTCTTGCACTGTAAAGGTTATTGCCCCTAGGAGATGTGCCAATGTAAAGGTAGGCATCTGTTGATGTCGCTGGAACTCTCCATTTGAATGCTGCGCTTGAGTTGGTGAGTGTTGCTCTATTGACTGGACTTGAAATACCGGATGCTGAATAAATATAATCAGTAGTATTCCAAACACCGGATTGTAAATCCAACAACCGTACAAAAATATTTCGACCGTCTACCGGTATCTGTGGAACCGTAGCTGTGGTCGATGCTAAGCCTTGATTACCTGCATAAATATCAATGGCACCTTGTCGACTACCAACATAAAGTCTTATATCGCTAGCACCGGCTGGTATTTTCCAATTAAAAGTGACACTACTACCGACTAAAGGTTGGCCATCCGCAGGTTGGGTTATTCCAACTAAAAACGAATCAATGGAGGCTTTTATATTCGGTTTTGGACCAATCCGGCGAGCTGTATTTATCCTTTGTGGTGTGCCAGTACGGCTTAATAAACTACGCATTTGAACTGATGTTAATGCAGGCAATCCGTTTGCAAAGCGAACACCTTGAATGCTGGCTGCTGCACCTGTAACCATGGGAGAAGCACCCGATGTTCCACCAAAACTACTGGTATACATATGATCCGGACCGGCATTAAACAAATTACCGTATCCAGCGGTGGCGATACTGTCACCCCAACCATGAACATCAATTCGTGATCCATAGTTACTAAAACATGCCGGTTCACTACTTGCGGATAAACTTGCAGCCACTAAAATTGCTCCAGAATCCCGAACATTACGATTGAATACTCCGTTATAAGCTGGATCATCAAGGTTGGCTTCGCCATTGCCTGCTGCTTCAACAACAATCACACCGTTTGCTGTAACCGTTTGAATGACATCAAAATTAGCTTGGAAAAATTCGACCGGTACTAAATTGCATTGAACGCCACTGCAAGTACAAGCAGATGTTGCAGGTCCACCTGCTTGTTGCATTTCAATTAAAATGACACCACCGACACCGGCATTTGTTGCTGCGGTCGAAATTGCTTGAGCCGTACCAACACCATTAAAACTCGACACACCAAAAGTGGCATTACTAACAATTCCAGTTATGCCGGCAGCATTATTTTTAGCACCCAACATTGCAAGAACCGCATTACCATGATTTAACCAATTCTGGTCGGGGTAGTGTGAGCGTAAATTTGTAACTGCCGTTGGAAAATCTTCATGCGTTAATTGCCATGCACCTTCAACATCAAAAACCGTCACGTTTTTACCACGACCACCTACAACCTGCCATGCTGACTCAGCATTAATGCCGTTTTGAGATGGAGCCCCTAGATAGTTTTGTTTAGCGGTATAATCTGGCGTTAGCGGTGCGCTTGAAATTGCCAATGTGGGTTTAGCCGCAGCGTAACAAATTTCAACACTACTCAGGGCGTTAATTTTTTTTAACATGTTTTGCGCATTGGCAAAGGTGCTACCTGCATTCATTGAAATTCGGTAATATAGATTTAAATTGTTTAATTTTTTGTTACTTTTCGCTTCACCTGACAGTTTTAAACTATCGAGTTTTGCTTCAGATTGGCTGAATAACCGCTGTATACTGTAACCACTGGTGATAGCAATTTGAGATACGGAGCTCATGTCGTTAGCTACTACTGATACACTTACTCCAAAAGGCATTTGGTTAGTGGTGGCTATTGATGGCGCTGTCATGATGAGTTTATGATTACTCATTCTTACTCGAGTACCTTCTTTAAATTTGACGACTATATGAGTAACTTCAGTTGCCGGATTCATCTCATGGCGCTGATATTTTTGAAGCGGTGTAAGTGTTGCTGCTTGTAAACTAGGTAACATTGCCAATGACAGTGCACTGGCTGTAAATATTGATTTCAGATTAAACATCTTGTTAGACTCTCCATGTGTTAGTTATATTTTTTTTATAAGTTATTGCAAACGATACTATTCAATTAGATTGACGTTAATATAGTTAGTCGTGCGGTTTCAAGAAAAATTACAATTAAGTTGTTTCAATTTGTATATGATAAATTTTAAATAGAGTGAAAATGAATCAATCTTGATTTTTTAAACGGTATAGCATTAACGGATACGGCTGCTTTCATGTTTTATCCTTTATTTTAAAAGTCACGAAAAAAGCGATTATTCAATAAAACGCAATAAATACAAGTGGCTACATTTTAGTGCTATAGTAATAACCTAATATTACATTTATAAAGTGAACAAATAATGGATGTATTACAATCAATGTCAGTTTTTAGGCGCGTTGCAGAGACGGGTAATTTTTCTGAAGTTGCACGAGAAATGAAAATTTCTCAACCCACTGTTAGTAAGCACGTTGCCGCTCTTGAACAACACCTTAATATAAAGTTGTTCAACCGTAGCACCCGGCAGTTAAGTTTAACCGAAGTGGGTAAGCAGTATTATGATCGGTGTATCCACATACTCGACGAAGTTCTTGAAACCGAATCATTATTACGTAACCAGGAATCAATCCCGACCGGAACATTACGCATCAATACCCCAGTGACCTTTGGTGAAATTCGTATAGTGCCGCATCTTTGGCAATTTCTTAATAAATATCCCGAACTTAAAATCGATTTGATCATGGATGATAATTACGTTGATTTAGTCAAGGGTGGTGTGGATGTTGCCATTCGTATTGGACCAATGGTTGATTCGGCGTTGGTGGCACGTAAAATTGGCGATAGTCCTCGTGTTGTTATCGCCAGCCCAGAGTATCTTGCAACTCATGGTGAGCCTAAATCATTACAGGAATTAAAAGATCATAGTTGTATTGTGTATACATTATTAACGACACGAGACGAATGGCATTTTATCGGACCAAAGGGCAGGGAAGCGATAAGCGTTAAAGGTCGATTTAGTGTGAATAATCCACGTACCATTTGTGAGGCGGTGCTTCAAAATCAGGGTATTGCTGTAGCGCCGATATGGTTGGTTGGAGATTACATTCAAAAAGGGCAGTTTAAAGTTATTCTTGAAGATTACACTCCAACACCATTAGACGTTCATGCAGTGTTTCCGGGGAGGCGTTATGTCCCTGCTAAGGTTCGTTGTTTTATCGAATTTATTAGTAAACTGATGGGGTAAGCTAAAAAAGTTAATTTAAGTTTTAGGCAAAATATACCAATGAAACGAAATTTTCGAAGTTTTCCAAAAGAAAGTGAAAAAGTGTTTTCAATCTTGGTTGAAGAGTATGGCTTTTCTTTTAAAGAAGGCACAGTTTATACTCGAAACAAAGGGGTATGGAATGATACTTTATTATTACAGAGCAGTTCCTATGGTGATGGTACTTTTTGTCTCAACGGCGGTATTAATATGTCAACTTTACATGAATTTTGGGGAGAAAAAAATAACGACTACAGTTTAATAATTGCAAGTCGACTAACTAAGAATGGATTTGATGATGGTGACTTATGGTTACCTGCGAGTAATAAAAAAGAATTAGAAGATAGTCTTAAGCAATTTTCATATTATCTTAAAAAAACTAAATCTTGGTTTGAACAATACGATACGATCGAAAAAATACTGTCTTTTTATTTTTATCAACGCGGACTGAAAGAAAGTTACTTAGGGCGATATCTTTGCGCCGATCAAATTAGTGTCGCAAATTACGGTTTTTTATTACTAATAGCCGGAAAAATAACAGAAGGACTAGAATGGGTTAAAGAAGCCGAACGCTTAATGTCTTTACCGATATACTGGTCTAAAGACGGACTAATTTTACACGTTAGAGAAAAATATTCACGCCTTGAAAAACCGTCAAAGGAAGACATAACTCAATTAGAAGCTGTCAGAAATATCATAAAAAAATTCAGTTAATTTAGACGTTAACTGCTTATCTTGCAGTGCAACTATTTTATAGCTTGAGGGCATAATCCTTCAACCAAGTCATGATGACTTTTAAATGCCTCAAACATAAAGTCCATGAATAATCTTACTCGTGCGGTGTAGCGTAAATCTTGGTGGGTCAGAAGCCAAATATCCCATGTGTTATTTGACAGTCCTGGTGGGACGCGGCTTAAGTCAGGATCTTTATCACCAATAAAACAAGGTAGTTTAGCAATACCTAAACCTTCTTTAGCAGCATAATATTGTGTCGTCATCATATTCACTTGATGATTAACAACTGTTTCAGATGATAGTGCTTCGGTCAGAATGTATTTATTGTATTTGTCATTACTCCATCCTATCCACGTGGCAGATGAAATGTCTTTAATGTTTTCGATGTATTTCTTTGATGCATAAAATCCATTTTGATGTCGTGCTAACTTTCTTCCAACCAAATGTTCAGGGGGATTGTCAGTTACTCGTATGGCAATATCGGCCTCCCGTTTTGTTAAATTAAAATTAGGTTCGGATACTACAATATCAAGTTCAATCTCTGGGTACGCTCGTGTAAAAGCGACTAAATCTGTTATAAATAAGTGGTCGGCCAAGTGCTGTACCAAGGTGATTCGAAGACTTCCTTTTAATTTACTTTCTTGGCCAAAAAGTTGTCGATCAAGCGTACTAACTTCATTTTCCATTCGCTGGACAACGGTTAGCATATTTTGACCGGCGATTGTTAGAGTGTAACCAGAGTCCAATCGTTCGAAAAGTCGAGTATCTAATTTTTGTTCAAATGAGTTAATTCGGCGTGACACTGTTGAATGGCTCAGTTGTAAATGCTTGGCAGCACTTCGAATTGATCCTTTTTGAGCAACGGCTAAAAAAAAACGTAAATCTTCCCAATCTGTCATGGTGCAATATTGAACCACTCAAAGGCAATCTTCAAGACTTAAATAGCAATTTTCAGGATGTTACGATATCCAAATCCGCTTGGTAATAATCACAGTTAGAAAACTAAGCGGAGTAGTTAATGCTGCTTAACAAACGAATAGGAGTGATTGAATGAGACGCAATAGATACAGGGTTTATATTATAAATAAAATACTGTTTAAGTTAACCGAATTGGCGCTACTTTTAGCAAAGACGAAATTTAGTTTATCCAATTTTCTTTTCCAAGAAATACAGCAATCAACAAAAAATGAGGTATAAGATGAAACTGACACTAATAAAATTGATAACATCATTGGTATTAACATTGTGGATTTTTAACAGCGTTTATGCCGATGAAAGTAAAAATAAGGAACACGATGAAACGAAAGACAGTAGTTCGATATCTGCTGAATTTCCGTATAAATCTAAATTCATCAAAGTGGATAATGTCAAAATGCATTATATTGACGAAGGAAATTCTAAAGGGATTCCTATCGTATTTATTCACGGCATGCCAACGAATAGTTATTTATGGCGTAATGTAATACCTCATGTTATGAAAAGTGGACGTGTTATCGCTTTAGACTTAGCTGGTTTTGGTCGATCAGAAACACCACCTGAATTACCTCAAACATTTGCGAGCCAGGTACATTATCTTGATGGTTTTATTGATGCGCTTGATTTGGATGAAGTTATTTTGGTTGTTCATGACTGGGGTGGTTTTCCGGGGATGGACTGGGCGGCTCGTCATCCTGAACGTATTAAAGGTTTGGTGTTTCTTGAAGTACTGGTGGATTTAATTGAGAGTGCTTGTTTTTTCCCAAACTGTCAACCTCATCCTATCCCACCCTGGGTGTCTATTGACGATGCGCAACAGTTGATTGTTGATAGTAATATTTTTTTAGCCGGAATAATACCAAAAGCAAGTGTTCAACCATTATCGTCAGAAATTATTGATAATTATGTTCGCTACTTTGAAACACCCGAACGACGTCAAATTTATCTTGATCTGTTATTGGATTTACCGGTGATTGGCGAAGATCGTCCAGATAGTCTATCTCGTACAACGCGATATGCAAAATGGTTACAAGAATCATCAATTCCCAAACTACTGTTTTATGCAACTCCGGGCTTTGCTATTCGATCTGATAATGGCATGCTACAAAAAGCGCTAAATGCACCCAATTTAACTGCAATCGATCTTGGCGTCGGAATCCACTTCTTTCAGGAGTCACAACCAGTAAAAATTGGAAAAGGTATTAAACATTGGATAAAGCAGCATAAATTAAATCAAACAGAATAAATGGAAGAGGATAAATAATTTCTTTAGCATATTATAAATTGATTTTTAAACAACATTAGTTTCATTCATTGAGCTTTGGAATGGAATTGATGTTGTTTTTATATAAGGTAAAAAATAAAACTAAATTAATTTCTTTAATTTTTTACGGTTAACCGTGTCTGGCGTCGTGCAATTAAGTTGTTAGAAATTAAAGCAACTAAGGTTATGACAGCTCCTATCAGTTCAGTACTGTGCAACTCATTACCACCAATCAGCCCTATTGCAAACGCTGTAATAGGAACCAAGTTTATAAATAACATGCCATTTAGCACACCTACTACTCGTATACCTTGATTCCAAAACAATACCGCGACAATGGTTGCTGGCCCAATAATATACAGTATATTAAATGCTTGTTCGTTCATTAGATCTAACGTCGGTAGCTGCGCGATATTTAAAACGGTTAATGTTCCCGTGATAGCCACTATGCTAATAGTTCCTGATAGTATCGTGAGGGTGGTAAAGCGAAGTGTTGACCAATTGCTAAAGCGGGATGCACTACGGGTGTATATTACCCATGACACCGATCCCATTAACATTAAACAATCACCAAAAGCGCTTTCACCATAGAATAAATTAGAGACATCACCCCGTGTTATTACTAATAAAACACCAATGAATGCAATTATAATGGCGAGCAAAGTATAACCGGGAGGTCGTTCCCCGTTTGATATCCAGTTCACCAGCGCTACAATAAGCGGCATTAAGGCCATAATAACGGCACCGTGTTCTGGTTGCGAATAACTGAGACCAATAAGAACAAGATAGTTAAACAATGCAAAACCCAGTGTTCCATACCACCAAGTGCTAATAAATTTTCCATCAAAGTGCAATGACGTTAAGCCTTCTCTCCAATAAAGTAGCAGACTAAAAAATAATGCCGTAAAACCATATCGTATCAGCGCGAGCCAAAATGCATCAATGGCATGTAAAGTTGATTTTGCAACATGGAACATGCCACCCCAGGAACTAACGGTGACTAATAGCATTAAAATGGCGATTATTCGCTGATTACTCATTTTTATAGTTAAACATTGATAACCGTATTTTGAGTTCGATATTGACCTGGCGGAATACCTCGGCTGCGTCGAAAAATTTTACTAAATGCTGTATCAGAATCATACCCCACTTTTGATGCTACTTCAGTGATCGACGAAAAAGATATTGTTGCAGCATTTCCTATTACGTATTTAACCGCCTATCATTTATTGCACACCATGGGGCATATTACAGCAGGACAAACCGTTACGATATACAATGTTTTTGATAATCACGAGTTATTTCGTAATTCAATGAAAACCCTGGTGCAGTATCTTGTTGATGGAAAAATTAAACCTCAGATACACGAAAAATTCAATTTATCCGAAGCGAGTCGAGCCCATAAATTAATGGAGAGTTCGGCCGTAAAAGGGCGGTTATTGTTAATGCCTTAAAAATTCTAATATTAAGTTCTAATTTTGTGGCATTAATTTAATTGTATCAGGAAAGCTTAATCTGTCAGTTTTCCTGATACAGGTGCAATACTGCTAACGTAAGTGCATGTATTTAATGATATTTTATGTGAGTCATATGCTTGACATATGCCTTCTAAGCATTATACTTAATTAAAGAATATGGCTATTTGGAGAAATGTATGCGTACAGTCGCTTTATTTAAAAATGGTAAGAATCAAGCTGTTAGGTTACCTAAAGAATTTGAATTTGAAGGCGTTACTGAGGTAGAAATAAAGAAAGAAGGTAACTCTATTATTCTGACACCTAAACGAAAGTCTTGGTCGAGTTTTTCATCTGTTGATTTAGCCGATAACGATTTTTTGCAGGAACGTACGGCTGTAATTGAAGATGGGCGTGTAAAACTTTGAAGCAAACATACATGCTGGATACCAATATATGTTCTTTTATTATGAGGGAACGACCCGAAAATGTATTAAGCTCTCTTCAATCCCATGTTGAAAACCATCATTTAATCGTTATCTCAGCCATTACCTATGCTGAACTTCGTTTTGGTGCGATAGGGAAAAAAGCGTCATCAAAACATAATGTTATTGTAGATGAATTTCTATCTAGAATCGATACTGTATTGGCTTGGGATCAAGCTGCCGTTGAGGCTTCTGCTATTATAAAAAAAACATTAAATGATAAGGGGTCTACTATCGGAAATAATGACACCATGATTGCTGGCCATGCAATTTCAGCAGGCTGTATTTTGGTTACCAACAATACTAAAGAGTTTAATCGTGTGTTAGATCTAGTTATTGAAGATTGGGTTTAATTAGAATAGCTAAAGAAAAACAAAGAGTGTCATTAAAATAAAATCAATTTATAAATTATTGGTTTAAGCTAGTCTTTTCAGAAAACCATTTCTCAAGAAACGCAATACACTGAGTGACTTTTGCAGGTACAAAATGGCGTGCAGGATATAATGCATAAAGTGTTAGTTGTGGTTTTTTTTAATTTGTTAATACCTCTACTATCTCACCCTCTTTAATAGCTTGGTTACAAACAAAGTCAGGAATAAAACCGATTCCCTGTCCACTTTTAATAACTTGCAGCATAAAAATTGTGCTATTGACCCGTAGTGATCCTTTAATTGCAATACCATCCTCTGCTTTTCTTAAATCGCCGGGGCAACGTCGCAGTCTTAAACAATGGCTAGGTGATGTTGCTTGTCGTGATGTTCCTGACAAACTAGGTCATGCATTCAATTATAATATTTTGTGGATAGACATTGAAAAGGATCAAGCGATGGTGAAATTAGAATGCCCCTTATTTTCACATTCTTACATCGATTATTTAGGTTTACTAAAAGAAAAAGGGGACTGGTTAATCGTAAATAAAATGTATACTGATG